>Ga0302241_1000834_pt1 | contig 25428 bp, 21 predicted proteins | sample AAG_UR_Arg_MG_FD_193532 | JGI IMG/M metagenome (GOLD analysis project Ga0302241, IMG submission 193532) | Enriched activated sludge microbial communities from anaerobic digester in WTTP, New Holstein, Wisconsin, United States - AAG_UR_Arg | ecosystem: Engineered > Bioreactor > Anaerobic >... | reverse complement strand
GAACTTGCCATTACCGCGCTCATGGCTGTCGAGCTGGCCGCTACCGCGCTCATGGCTGTCGAGCTGGCCGCTACCGCGCTCATGGCTGTCGAGCTGGCCGCTACCGCGCTCATGGCTGTTGAGCTGGCCGCTACCGCGCTCATGGCTGTTGAGCTGGCCGCTACCGCGCTCATGGCTGTTGAGCTGGCCGCTACCGCGCTCATGGCTGTTGAGCTGACCGCTACCGCGTTCATGGCTTTAGCACTACCTGAAACTATGGTTACAGCATTAGTGCTATTGGATATTGCGTAGATACAAGCTGGATTGTTAATCATCTGCCCGATAATATAATAATCATCGTAATTTTGCGCTAATGTTTCCAGCTGATTTGACGTTATCGTGTTTGCTACTAACTTATCCATTAACGTTTTAACTTTTATCCTGTCCGCCACTGGAATTACGCCTATTGCAAAAGCCGGTATCTGTAAAATACATACAAATAAAATACTTAATAAAATCACTTTTTTGAACATTTATATCACTCCTAATATAGAATAATTTCAGTAGTAGATTTTGCTATACCAATGGCGATAAAATTACCGTCGATTTCAACTGCTGTCGTGCCTATCGAGTAATCTAACTGTCGATAATAAGTCGCACCTATCGTTAATCCAGATTGATTTGTGTCCGAACCTGAAACAAGCACAATACATGCCTCATCTGTATCACAATCATTTTGAGCAATTCCAACTATATTGGTATTATCTTTCTTTTTAGCTTTTAATCCGCCACTATCTATAATGCTAACCACATCACCAGATATCAAACTTTCGCCCGCATTAACCGTAACCGTCTGATTAATGCTTGGTTTAGGTATCGCTGCTATCGCTGCTTCGAGCGTGGCATTAGTCTGTGCCGCGGTATAGTAACCCGCCCATTTCGCCGCGTTATCAATATTTACCTCTAAAGTATTTCCCACCCTATTCACGCTCACGCCATTCGTGCCGACAAGCCACACCGACCCCGTGCCGCTACCCTCCACATCGGCGCTGCCATATACCTTCGTTATGGCGTTCGTTGCTGGCAGGCCAGATAGCGCGTCGAGCGTTGCGAGTGCCTTCTGCACCGTATTATCAGAGAGTTTGAGAGTGCCAGTAAAGCCGCTGCTATCCACCGATATGTCTTCAGCTTCAAGCGCGTCAATAGCATCAAGCGCGGCCTGAAAAACACTATTAATATCCACGGAAATAGAATCTAACTTTATTTCGATAGTGCCAAAAGCGGCGTCAATATCGGCGTGAGTTCTTGCGCCTATATCAGTTAAGTTTAAATGCGATATATTTATATCATCTGAGCCATTAAAACTTGAACCGGCTATTGTTCTTGCTGTTTGTAATGTTGTAGCCGTTGACGCATTTCCTGCTAACGTTGCCGTTATAGTCCCAGCACTAAAGTTACCGCTTGTATCACGCAAAACAATTGTATTGCCTGCATTATCTGATGTCGCGCTTGAAGAAATATAAGATTTAGTCCTATCAATGCCGTCAATTTGCACCTTATGAGTTCCTTTAGCCGGATTAGTTGCAGGGCTTCCAGGTTCCCATATTAATTTAAGCGTAATGCCTTTTATTTTAGTATCATATTGCGCATAAGTAGCTTCTGAATAGTCGTCTACAATCGGTTGTATTTTGTCGCGATTAAATATTGTGGCTTCATTTGCAAAGAATGACGGATTATAATGATTGTAAGCCGTAGATGAAGACCCCCATAATTCTATCGAGGCCCCATAACCATCAAGATTTAATATACGCCCACCCATGTAACCATTAATAAAATATAAGTCTCTATTAGAATTATTGCTTTGTATGCCGTCTAACCCAAGCGTTTTAGTGCCGAATTGGTCATAGTAATTTTTGCCCCATGTTGACGTTGTGCTATCATAATAATAGCGATACACTTCATATAGCCGCCATTGGTCGGATACTTTTTGACTGCTATCTTCGTAATAATAAAATAAATTCTCAAACAAATAATAGTCATTAGCGTTGATTTCAGGCGCAACTAAGTTAGGATTGCCGTAAAACTCTTCCCAGTCAAGATAGCCTGAATCGTTATTAAATACCCAATCTATATTCCAAGAATTGGCTATTATATTCATACCTTTGCTGTGTGCATAATTAACAGCTATATTTTGCCGCTCACGACTCACTAAATAATCATAGCCGTATTCATCAAGGAATATTCCAGTCGCTCCTGAAGCTAACCACTCATCTATACGTAACAATATTTCATCTGTATCTAAATTTGCCCCAAGTTCGCCGCCTATTGGTATATATCCGAATATTTCAACATCCGTTTTAAGTTTTTTCAGTCTCGTTATTATATTAATTGTGCTGATATGAGCTTCATGAGTAGCTTTTTCATATTCATCGCCAAAAACAACTATATCATACATAGCGTAAATTGCCGCCGCTTTATTAATATCCCATAAACCGTTAATGGCAATAGGATAACCATAATATAATATCATTTTCTTATAACGATTTTCATAGGCGGCAGTAGCGCGAACAAGCCTTACTTCTTGAGTTATATCATTGACTTTAAGCTCGGTTATTTCGCCCGTTATAGCGGCTAATTCAGCTTCATGCGTTTGCATATTCGCAATAAGTTCATTATAATTGCTTATCACTAAATTTTCTAAGGTTCCAATATTAGCAAACAGCATATCAATAGCAGGCTGTATCATGTCCAATATGTTATTTTCAATGCTATCCAGCCTGGCCGCAACTGTATCTAAATTAAATAATATCAGCTCAACTTCCTTAGTTGTAGAAAAATTCAAATCAACATAAGTTTTATCCGCTTTTAACGCGACTGCGTCCGTGCCGGCATAATTGACATAGATTTGGTCGATCATGTCTTTCAGCGCGTTAAAATTAGTACGAATTAATGCCGCTGAATCTTTAAGTAAATCATTATCTCGCGGCCGGGTGCCGTCAAAAGCGGCATAAGACAGCACGGGGCATAAAATAAGAATTAAAATTAAAATCGATTGAATGAATTTTTTCTTCAAAGTATTAACTCCTTTTAAAACACATTTAAAGACGGCTTAAACTATAATTAAACTTAAATCTCTGGTTTCTCAGGCCATTCTGGACTATAAGGATTGCACACAGCCGGAAAGTCACGGAGCGCCTGCCTGTAATTGCGCCATGCGGTCCGCTGTTCGTCGGTCATGGCGACGTCGGCCAGCTGCGTCCAGTCGGTTTCCACAAGGAGCTGATTGCGCTGCATACGGATACCAACCAGGCATTCATCGCGCGTCGGAAGCGGCGGCAGCGTTTCGACAATTTTGAGCGTTTCGCGGCTTACTTTGCGTTTGCCCTGATTGCTTAAAGCGTCCTGCCACTCGGTTTCGCTGATGGCAATTTTCGGCTCCGGTATGTTTTCCTTTCCATGAATTTCATCCGCATAAAAGCCTTTTATGTTGCCTGTGTTTTCGTCATAATGTGCGTAGTATTGCATCTAAAACCTCCCTATTTTCCTATTGCCAAACAATAACCACCATTACACGCTGCGCCAATACATTTTAGCGCTATTTGAGTTGTGGACAGGGCTGGATACGAAAATTTTGACTTATCATCAAAAAACATTTCAGGCCTTGCGAAAAAGGCAAAAGGCCGAGTGGAAAATGCTATCGGAAAAAATAAATATCTTGTTTCATTCAATGCAAAGGGACCAGTATGGAAAAATTGAATTTTAAACCCATCTGCGAACACTCGATATCCTTGAGTTGTGAGGCTTGATATTTCGTTTGGGTGCATAGTATGACCAGCGGCAGCAAAATTGCCTGGGCCATATCCCTGAAGGGAGCTGGCATTACCAGCGTTATTCGCATACGATGCATTTGGCACTACTCCGGTGACGTCGATCGCAAGCCACCGAGCCGCAACATTTCCACGCAATCCTATATTTGCCCCTTGATAAAATGTAAAAACATCACCGGGAACTCCAGCCCCGATATCCTTTCCAGCATCGTTTCCGCTGCCGATAAATATTCGGCCATAGGTGTTCCCGTTGACTTGCGCACCGCTCTGGATCCCGTCGAGTTTCTGCTTATCAGTGTTAGACATAAAACCGTTGTCATTTGTAGTAGCCACATTGTGGCCATGAGCAGCTCCCGCAAAATCCGAGGCGTCTTTGCCGTCGAGTTTATCCGCGTGAAGATTACTGCAAAGCACCCCGTTTGATATCGGAATATTACCCGATGCGTTACCAGGCACCTTTCCAACGAGCGTGCCTGCATTTCCTATACCGTCTTCTTTCAGCGCTCTCTGATTTTCCCTGATTAACGCCGGTCCTGCTGATATATAATCATCATTGGCCGGTCTGGCGCCATCATAAGCCATGGTAAAACCTCCTTTTTAGTATCCACGGGCAATCCACAGGATAGGACCGCCTACATCGATGTTATTTTCGTTGTAAACCCGTACCGTAAATGTTGACAAACCGGGCGTTCCGGCAAGCGTCGCGCGATGGCCAAGCGTAGTAGCAGTTGGAACCACTGACGGAACCTCATAGTAATTATTGTTATAACTGATCGTCGAGCCGCCTGCCGCGACCGTTGCGGAGCCGTTACGAATAACGTCAGGCACGTCAATATTAATCTTGAACTGATTGACTTCCGGCGTCGAACTCGCATGGATCGTCGAGAGTACAGCCTTAAACTGAATGTAACGGAAAACCAATTGATTCGCGATATACGGCTGCCATTCCGTCCAGAATACATTGTCGCTGCTCGTTCGATAAAATAAACTGGCTGAGGTTCCGGGCGTCTGCAACGTGCTCGATGTGAAAACTACGGAGATATTAGCCGTCATTATGCGGCCGAGGTCTTTGACGGTCGTTGTATAGTCGCCCGTGCCGTAAAAGTTTCCGATCGCGTCCCAGGTAAGCGTCGGACTATCGTCCCATTCCACCGCCGGCGGATTATCCCAGGACCACGGCCGGCGAGCGAGCTGAAGAACGCTTGCGCCGCCGATATCTGAAAAACGAACCGTCGTATAGTCGCTAAATTTGCCTCCTAAAACTGAATAGCGGAATTCCGACGCCCCAAAAATAGTGTTGTTTTTCGTGCCCGTCTGATTTGCGATCTCATCGTATGAAACGATGACATTTTTCGGCGGCAGGCCGGCGATCACGACAGTCGCGCTCGCCGCGGCCGTCGAGTATTTTCCCGCGCGGTTCACGGCTTTTATAAGGAACGTTCTCGATGTTTCGCGGTCGGCCATGAATTGAAACGCGACGCCGGTCAGACCAGTTGCGACAATTGAAGCGAGCTCCCAAACCGGGCCTTCGCGCACTTCATAATTAGAAAGATCGATATCAGTAACCTTATTCCATATCAGCAGAACGTTTTCGCCGTTTTGAAGCGCCTGAAAGCCGGTAACGTTCGACGGCTCGACGTATAAATCGTAAAATACGAGTACTTCGTCGCTTTCAAAGCCTGAAGCATTTCGCGCCCGCAACCTGATGGCGTATCTTTCTGAATCTGGAACGGTCCATGTGAACCGCGTTTCTTTTGTCTTTATAAGCAGCGTTCCGCTATCCCAGTCGATACCGTTTCGCACTTCGTACTCGATGACATCGAGGTCGGGGCTTTTTGTCCATGACAGAAAGGCTTTGGTTCTATCCGCCGGGTCCGTCATGATCGTAAAATCCGTCGGCGCTGTCGGATTCATCGAAATAATAATTCTGAAAAGCGTCGGAATTGCGCTCTGCTTTCCGGCTTTTGAAATGGCCTTTATCCAGTATTTATATTCTTTTTCGACCGTTGTCGTCGCGTCATAAAACGTGCCGGCGATATTCCCGAAAACAAGCTCACCCGTATCCCAGCCGTTGCCCTCGCGTATTTCGTAGTGATCAACGTCGCGCTCCGCAACGGCATCCCAGGTGAGACGGATTTTACTTTTATCATTAACTGCGCGAACGCCTTTGAAATTGCTCACATTCGAAACTTCGACCGAAAAATATCCGCTGACGTTCACAATCGCCGAGTAATAACCGGCGACATTTTTCGCCCGTATCATAAAGTTGTAAGTACCGCTCGATGTGATAACGTGCGTGATACTCGCTTCTTTAACAATTCCGACAAGCACGCCTGTTGTCCAGTCATAACCGAGCCGCACTTCGTAACCGCTCACATCGGGATCGGCCACAAGCGACCATGACACGCCGAGGCGCGTGCGGTCATTCTGGTCCTGTGTAATGGCTGCATTCGCCGGCGCAGCGCTTTCAAAATTAAATTGACCTTCCGCGGCCGCTTCATTGATGGAATAATACCCGCCAAGCGTTATAGCTTTTATCCAGAACCTATAATACCCGCCCGCCGGCAGCGTATAAACAAACGATGTCGCTTTTGTATGCTGTATCACGGAGCTATTACTCCAGCTGTCACCGCGCCTTACTTCGTAATGCGATAAATCGAGCTCTGAAATTGCGTTCCAGTTTAACAACACTTTTGTACGGTCATAAGGATCGGCCGTAGCTGTAAAGCCAGTCACATTCGACGGCTCTACGGTCACGCTGACGCTCGCGGCCGCCGGCGTGACGGAAAGATTGTTCGAGGTGTCCACGGCATAAACTTTAAAATTGTATGTGCGCGTTGCCGCCGCCGTGAAGATATATTTTGTCTCGGTCAAATAGTTGGATATTTTTATATCGCTTTCCGTTATCAAATAACCTTTCAGGTCGATATTGCCGACTCCCGGCCATTCAAGCGTTATTTTTCGTTTATCGTTTGGATCCTGCGTCGCCGTGAGGCTGACGACATTATCGGGCGGCAGGTTTTTGCCTGTTATATAACATGGCTGTGATATTACGCCGGGCGACAATACCCCGATTTCATTCATTGTACATATTTTTACAATATAAGTTTCAAGCGGCTTTACACCGGATATGGTTATGGCCGTCGCGTCCGTAATTCCCCATTTAATCCAGTTGGCGCTGTAATCACGGCTATAGAAAACATGATATTCCGTCATGCGCCGGCCGCGCGGCACGCTCCACGACACATACATAACGGATATTATGCTGCCGTCCCGCTGGGCGTAAGTTTCCTGGCCGAGTTTTATGCCGGATACATCGGCATAAGATGTGAGCGCGCTATAATTTATTACCGGCGCGGTGCCGCTTTCGTCATATACCGCGTCAACATATTCAAGCGCGTTTATACGGCGCGTCTGATCGCTGGCGCGGCTTATATTTATTACCCTGAAGGGTTTAGCCGCAAGGTTTAATTTTCCAAGAGAGAATACATCATGTTGAGATGGTATCAACGAAAAAGGAAAAGTAACCGTTATTGTATCGGTAACGCGCTCCCTGGCGGCCGCCGCTATAGTCTTTTCAATAATTATGTCTGTAGCTCCATGCCGAACATAAAGTGAATACGTTTCATTCGCGTCGAGCGTAACCGTTATATCAAGTTTTATTGTAGTCGAATTAATAACTTCGAGAATGCGGCCGCCGAAACCCCACTGCGGCACGTCATGCTGTACGAGGATTACATCGCCGACCTGACAGGCGATAGCGTCGACATCAGCTTCAAAAGATATGCTGCGCGTCCAATATTTATTAATGCGCAATCTGTATCGCGCCTCTTTAAATGCCTGTTCATGGCTTGTTATGCCATTTAGCGCTATTTGCGCCGGATGCTTTATACGGTCGGATGATTCCCAATCATCGCTATAAACGGTTAATATATCACGTTCATAATTTTTAGCGGCATTATTGAAGGTAATTTCAATCGCGTTCGCCCGGTCTTTCATAGGCAAAAATTCTTCCTTAAAGGTATCTTTGATGATATTGCTTACTGTAAACATCATAACCGGTATAGCAGGCTCATCACAGATCGCGCCGTATCGCGTGCCTTTTAAAATAACTTTTCCGCGGCCGCAGTTTTCAATCTCGCGCAGCGCCGTCCAGAGATCATCAGCTTTGTCTAAAAAATAATTAACCCGCAATTCTTTCGAATTGCAGAAAGCCGACCAGTCTGAAAAATCTTTATAAATTAGTTTTTCTTTCGGCGCGCCGAAAACTATAATATCATCCATTTGCGTATCAAAATTATATATAAACTTAGCGCGATGTATAAGGTCATACGCGGCCCATGCCGGATTATTCGCGGGCTTCGCCTGATATGTATTAGTTATTGGATTATACACATACACAGTGGAGCGCGTCGCGACGCAGGTGATATTCGGTATCGAACCCGAAAGCTGTCCTGTCGCGAGCGCTTTTATACCAATAAGAGCTTTTCCAGGACGGACAAAATCGTCATACATTATCGCCGAAAGTTGCGACCAATAAACGCGCGTCGTATCGCGCGCCGTAACGCCTGATTTTGCAGTGCAGCGCGCCCTGACTTCGTATTGCCCCGGTTCGGTGAAATGATCGACGCGATAAGTGCGCCTAACCATCGATGAACTTGCGGCGCTTATTGTAACCGAAGTATATTCGGCAATTTTGATTTGAAAACTATACCCTACACCACAAGGGTAATGGGGATTAATATCAAAAACTATTAATCCGTTGGAATAACGCTGACCCGCGACCGCATTTGCTTTTACGCCGCTTACCGAGCCTGTGACCGAAAATTTTTTGCCATAAGTTTGGACCGGAAAACCGCCATTAATCTGTTCAGTGCATGTAATAGTCCACGTTTCAGCAATTGCGGCGGCGGTAGCGCTAACGTTATATATCGCGCCGGCCCCATTATACGGCTGGCCGTTTTGCGTCATTGAATCAATTTTCTTACCGCCAGCGAAGAAATTAACCCAGTTTTCTTCATCGCCCTGCCCTTCGATTAATTTACGGTATTGCGCTTCCAGCGTTACGCTCGCGGCGGCAAGCGCGCCGTCATCGTTGATGTGATAAAGCCCCGATGGGAAACTGAATTCGATTTCGAGGCCTTCCGCCGCGTTACCGTCGATTTGATGTTTTATCCAGGCGCCGGCAAGTTCGAGTTCGTATGATAACGGGTGATCAGCAAACGTATCGTTAAAATTATCAATTACCGTTTGATTATTCGTGCCGAGGCGGATATCAGGAATTATACCGTAATTTTCGATAGGGTTGTCATTAATTTTGATATTTGTGATGCTGTCGATCGGCCCTTCGCCGGCGCAAAGCAGTATGTTCAGATATTGTTTTTCGCCGTCGCTTGTGATGTGTTGCGAAAGGATTGTAAGAGTCGGCCTGACCGTGCCGTAAATAATGCCGAGCGAATGGCCCTGACCGGTAAGCGGCGTTGATGGATTCCAGGAATATGTCGGCGAGGTCGCAGCTATATCGAGCTGCGGTTTTGGCGTCATCTTCGATATAATCATGCCGCCGACATACATAACGGCCAGCGCCGTCAGATAACCGGCAAAGCTCCATGAACCCATAGCCAGCGCACCCGCGCCCATGAAAGCGCCGCCGGAAACCATCGAGCCTACGCCCATGGATACTACCGATAATGCGATGCCCGCTATCAGCGCCAGAGTATTTTTTCCGCCGCCCTCTTTGCCTACAGCCGGGCAAATCGCCATATAAGACCCCTTTACTATGCTGGTTTCCGGCCATAAAGCGCGATCCACCACATGACCGTTAACGCTCACCACTACGTCTTTTTCGTTTTCGCCGGCGAATTCATTAACGTATGCGGCAAGCATCTTTTCGGGCTTATATTCAATTTTTCTAATAGTCCGGTCGTTGTGATCAAAAGGATTTTTAATTTCGACCACTGTTATTTCATTCATTGTATTCCTTAATCCTTAGCGCTTAATCCTCGAAAATTGGAACATAAAAACCTTCTATCATTTTTCGCCAGAGCGAAGAATCTATTCTGTCGATATTTACGCCTATTTTCGATCGAGCGTGAATAAAACGGCCATTGCCGATATAAACTCCTGTGTGGTTGCAATATAAAGGGCTGTTAAAACGTATTACCACCAGCGACGGCTCCGGCGGATCGAGCGGGTCGCATTTTTGCCAGAAGCGGCGATTTTGTCCTATGGTTGCATCTATACTGCTCGCCTCCATACATCCAACCTTAAAATCCGGCAGCTCGATGCCGTAACGTCTAAATACTTCACAAGCAAGGCCCCAGCAATCAAGGCCTGTTTTTATGCTTCGGCCGCCATCGGCAAAAGGAATGCCAATTAAATCGCTTAGCATTATCGTATCTCTTTTCATTGATTCATATTATTATTAATTTTCATTTTAAATAAAAGTGCCGCCGGCCGGAATGGACGGTTCGCCGCCGTATCTGACGGAGTTGCCACGCTTGCGGCAGTCGGCAAGGCTTTTATTGCACGACGGGTATTCTAACTTAACAGCCGCGCTTACGGCGCATTCCGTGCCGCCATATACAAATTGACAAAAGTTTTTGAGTATTCTACGCTCCGGCCGGCGCGCCATAAGCGGATATCCCGGGCCAAGTGAAAAAGTAACCCAATGCGCATCGGCGGATGTGCTTGTGATTTCGAACGTTTCTTCAAATTCCGCCTGAGCGAGTTCAAGATGTTTAGAGTGAATCACATATAATTTCACGCTGGCGCCTATGCCGCCATCGCCCTGTTCGAGATAGTATTGCACCGTTCGCGTTACATTCGATACTTTAATTGCGAGCGTCTGCAATTCGCCTTTGCTATCTTCATTAATATCGTCCGGCACGAAAGGAAATGCCGTCCAGGTATATCCGCGCCAGGTTATATTGTCAGTATTGCGAACGAGGCGCAAAGTTTCATTTAAAACCGGAATAATAATTTCGAGCAGCACCAGCCATACGCCATCAGCCGCCAGTTTATTCTTTTCAATTTTCGCCGCTGCCGATATATCGAGCATAGCCGCTATACCTCACGAATCTGACATTCGACGGAATACCATCCCTGATCCACGGCGACCCTGCGAGGCGGCCCGACGAAACGGTATTCCTTCGTTACCGACGTTATAGGGTGAGTCCAATTAAAAGACAACGCGCCCGCGGCCGTCGTCGTATCGAAAAAAGTGTCGAAGGCCGATTTATCGGTCGCGCTCATGCGAGTCCATTTAAGCGTATAGTCTTTTCGCTGCCTGGTAAAACGGCGCCGTGTTTGTTCGACGCCGTTTTCAAATTGCGTTCTTATTACGCCGTCTTCGCTGCCCTCGTCGAGCGGATAGACGGGATTTTTTATTGATGAAGGCCAGTTGATTGCCGTTACCATAATTATGCACCTGCCCTGTTGGAAATCAAGTCGCGCATTCCGCCTGTGTTATTGACGATAGCTTCCAGGACGACGTTCACTATCCAGCGTTTGCCGTCCCATTTTGCTTCCTGCTTCACTTCCGTCTTTTGTGGACTGCTGTTGTACACGTTGACCACCGGAGCTGCCGCGGGAGCGCCGGATGCCAGCGCGTGATTCGGTATTATGGTTCCGCTCTGACGCGGCATAAAGACTTCAGGGCCGCGCTCCCCGACAATATAAGGCGTGCCGGCGTAAACCGGGCCGCCCTCGGCGCGGCCGCCGATACCTGGCAAAATAAATGAAATGAGCTTCTGGGCGAAGGCGTTCGCCAGCGCATTAGAAATAGCGCGCGCGACGCCTTTTAAAAAACTGTTGACGTAGTCGCCGAGGCTTTTCAGCTGCCCCGTCATCGCGTCAAAAAAGAATTCCTGAAACGCGCTCTGCATTGACTGAGCCGTTTGCTTGCCGACCTCTTCCATATTCTTAGCCCATGTGCCGAACGAGTCGGACGTCTGTTTCAGGCCGCTCATGAATCCGCCGGCGGCCGTTGTCGGCGTTGCCAGCAGGGTTCTTTCAGTTTCGGCGAGCTGCCTTTTGATTTCGAGCCGCTTCCTGTCAGTTTTCTGTTCATCGGCGAGCTGCTCCGCAAGGTATGCTTTTTTATTGATGAGTTCCTGACGGTTGAGGCGGTCGATTTCTTCTTGCGTCCGGATGTTCAAATCGAGATCAAGCTGGTTATACTCGATACGCATGTTAAATTTTTCGATTTCGGCAGCGCGTTCTTTTTCGTACATTTCTTTTGTCAATAAAGCTATCTGGCCGGCATACCAGGCATTAACCGTCAGTTTCGCCTGCATATCAGTAACTGGATCACCAGTCCCGAGCGCTTTAAGTTTTGCTTCTTTCTCTTTTTCGAGTCCGGCAATCGCAATCTGAAATTCGGCTTCGGCCTGCGCCTTTTTATCGTCGAGCATTTTCGCCGTGATCAAATTTGTGTCGTTTCTTATACCAGTCCAGGCATCGTGCCATGTGCGCCTTATAGATTCGGTCATTATGTTTTGATATTCGGATATTTTTGTTTCCAGCGCCGACGTGTCAAGCCCTTCCATTTTGCCTTTTGCCACTAATTCGCGCTGCATTTTATCGACTTCATCGCTAATTTTTGCCATGCCGAGCTGATAGGCCGAGCCGGTTTCGGATATGATCTTCTGGTTAAGGTCATTAAAGGCGTCTTGAATGCGGTTTGCCAGCTTGAAGGTTTGGTCTTCGGCGCGGCCGCTATCTGAATCACCCGACGGTATGCTGCTTCCGGAAAACTTCGAATATTTATCAGAGTTTTTTTCACCTTTTTTGGGTTTGACTGGTATTGAATAACTTGATAACAAAACCTGGAAATGATTTATCGATGGTTTTACAACACTATATATTTCTTTAGAAGCATCATTATAGAGATTTTTCAATCCTTCGATACCTTTTTTAAAATTATCACGTGTAAATGATAAATCAATTTGAATTCCAGGTGATTTAATATTGGCCGCAGGTATATTTGGAGCGGCATAATTATTTGCAAGCGTTTTATCGTTTTGAATAACTTTGTTACCCGATTTGCCGGTATATTCAAACCACATACTGCTGCTATTTTTCATTTTTTCTTTAAGTTCGGCGATATGTTTTGAATTTGCTTTTGCGGCTTTATCCCAACCAGCAGCCCAGGTAATCCAGTCGGCATCGCTTGAAACGTCCATCTTGCTTGCGCCGATTTCGACATTCGCATAAAATTCGCCTAATTCATCCGCCAATCTAGCAATGACTTTATATGCTTCTTTAGCAACAGAGGTCATCGTTCTGATGCATGCAGTCGCTAAATCAATTGCGACTAAAAAAGCGCCGCTGGCCGTTTCCGCATTGGTTAATTCAAGCGCCATATCAACAAGGCTTTCACCTAAATCATAAATTGAGTTGTAAGACTCTTCAATTCGTGCTTGAAATTCCGCAGGTATTAATTCTTCAAAAGCCTCTTTGACCCCTTTATCTTTAATTGCAGATTTTATTTCGCTTGCCCAGGAATTCACACCTTTAAGCATTTCAACAAGCTGATCGTAAAACGGCTGGCTGATATCGGATGCAATCATTCTAAAATTATCTTTTATCGAGCTGAATTGCACCGCCAATGTATTGTTAAGCCGTTCCATCAATCCGCCATATCTTTTTTCAATGCCTTGAATAAGCGCATCGATAGCTTTTTCGGAGCTTATTTTTAGTTCACTGATTCTTGAAACCTGGTTGCCGTTAAGTTTGAGTTCCTCCGCAATTATCTGACGGGCTGGAATAAACTGATTAAGTTGTTTCAAATCATTAGATTCAAGCCGCCCAAGCATTTTTATTTGCGTTAAAGCTAACACAATATGGTCAAGAGCGTATGCCCCCCGGCCGCTGGCAGCTACGGCATCGCCGATTGCGCGCATCGACGGGATTACTTCCTTAGCGGCCCAACCGGCGTTTAATAACTGTTTTGATAGATTTGCGATTTCTGGAAATTCAAATGGCGTTTGTTCATTAAACCTGTCAAGGTCATTCAAAAAAGCTGTAGCGGCTTCCGATGACCCCTCAAAAATTGTTTCAAGAGAAATTTTATTACGGGCCATTTCATCGTTAAAATTTATAAATGTGTCTTTAATTTGGTCAATAGTGTAGCGAAAAGCGCTTAATATTAATTGAGTCGTTACCATCGCCGACATTTGCGAGGCAAATGTTATTGCGAAACTTTTTAATGTCGAACCGGCGCTTTTAACACTATTTTTTAAACTTGTGAAAGCTCCTTCAGCTTTTTTTATATTGTTTATAGAAGCAGAAGAAATTATTGCATCCTGTTTATTTTTTTCAGCCAACGCCATTTGGGATTTATACCAGTCGTTAACTTTAATCGTTGTACGCGGGTCATTGCCGTCAAATGTAAGGGCTTTTATTTTGGCGTCTCTTTCTCTTGCAAGCGCGGTAACTACAATTTTATATTCAGCTTCGGCCAGAGCTTTTTTATCTCCCAAAATTTTAGCGTTTGTAACTGCTGTTTGGTTAATTAAGTCTTCATTCGCTTCTTTCATGGCTTGCCGCGCCGGTTCAAGCATAAGACGCGAATATTCATTGAACGAAGGCATTACTTTTGAAACATCGATATTTGCGTCTTTAGCTAAAGAAATAAGCAAATTTTTAGTTTTTGAAATTTCTGAATTTAAGTCTTTAAACTTATTTTCAAAGCTTCCAGAAGACATTCTCCCTATTGATTGATTTAAGTTTTCGAAAGCTGCCTTGAAATTTTTAACAGCCGTTGTTGAGTCGGCCATTCCTTTTATTGATGAAGCGCCTACCTCTTTTAAAGAAGATGCAACCTGTTTTAAATCCGCTGAAGCTTTATCAACGGCTTTAATTATTATTTCAACTTTATTATCCGGCATTATTCGCACCTTCTTTCGGCATAGAATTTTTCAGATAGGCGTATTCAAGCGCTTTTATTTTTTGCATCATGTCGTTATCGAGAGTAATTTCAAGGAAATCGGCCATTTTAAAAATCACATTGTAATCCAGGCCGACGGGGGCGAATGCGCTGACACGCCACTGAGTAACACAGGCATTCCAGAGTTCCCAGGCTTCGATATTTTCGGGCAGGAGCGGCGGCGGTTGATTGGCGCAGCCTTTTTTAGTATTGCAAAGAAGTTTTTCGGGCGTCCGGGAGTAAGTTTTTCGACAGGCCTCGCAAAAACCGATGATATCTTTATCGTTTAGCTTCTCCCAGACCTCGATTAGTTTTTTATGGATTCAGGGCCGCGATAAGCCCGTTTATACGTATCCGCCGCCAGCTCGCTTAACTGATAATATTCGAGTTTATCGGTCTGTTCCGCCAGATCACCATATATATTGTCTATTATCCAGTCAACCATATCGACAAATTTAGCCGGATTATCGGCATTTTCAGGGTTGACGGCATGGTCAAGCCCGGTTGCGCGAAACGCCTTTACCTGCTTGCGCGTCATCGGTCTGACCTCGATTGGATAATATGATTTCTCTTTCGGTTTTTCCGGCGCGTTGGTTCCCGATTCGGTTATTTCGGGTTTAAATATTTTGCCGGTTTCTAAAAGTTCCATAGTTTCCGTAACATTTTCCATTTATAATCATCTCCTGAATTGAATTTAATTATGCTTTAAACCATGTTTATGCGTAGCTGGATATATCGTTAACGAGCGTGGCGATCAACGAGGAATTGCCTGCGTCGTTTTCGTAGAAGGCGCTGATATCGGCCGTGAGCTTTACGCCGGTCGGCCCTTCTATCGGCGGCGTAGTAACCGAATACATAATTTCAGGAAATTTATAGGTCAGCGAGTGGCCGGCGGTATTTTCCGATTTGACCTCGATCGAGCTTTTCGTTCCGGCCATCGCTTTAGCAAGAATCGTCGTATCGGTGAAGAAAGCTTCGATTTTTCCGGTAAGTCCGATAAGGCTTTCGGGCAAAGAAGTGCGCGCGTTGCCGCCGCCTATGCCGAACTGCTCAGCATCGAGGCCGAGTTCTACCGCAAATTCGATATTCGATATATTCGCGACGGTAACGCCGCCTTCCTTTATTGACGATTCGTAATCGTTCATTCGCGAAAGAACAAGCGCTGTTGCCGATGCGTCATAAGTGCTGTCGCTTTCAACTTCCGTCGATCCTATGATGTCAAAGGTATGTACATGCTCGTTATCGCCGATACCATAGGCGGTATTGAATTTCGCAATTTTAATGCCGTCGGCGAGATAATATTTACCGATGTCGGTGAAGCCTTTTTCTATTTTCAAAGAAGGCTGCTCAGTGTTTGTAATTTTGAAAACGTGTGTATATTTTTCTGTTCCACCCGTCGTGGTCGGAGCGCCGAACATTGCTTTCAAAAAATAACCTATAGTACGGTAACACGAAGGTATTTCGAGCATGCCATCAACCGTCTTGCGGCCGAGGCCCGGCCTCGCCTGATCGCGCCTGTTGAGAATAGTATTAGTTTTAATGATGCCCTGTTTGAGCTGGATCGTGTTCTTGTTGAAAGGGATGATGATACCGTTTTTCGGACTCGGCGTTCCTTTATAGGTCGGTTCGAAAAAGATCGTAGTCCGCCCCATGTATCCTTTAGCCTGTGACATCGTTTTTCCTCCTTAAATTTTATGTTTACGCTGTTTCTACGTTATCCGTCAGCAGCTCGAACGTCATTCCATAACGCCAGATGCCGCCTTCCTCATCGATATATTCTTCGCGCGTCGGGTACATTTTCGAACAGTCGGTTATTTTATAACCTGTAAGCGCCGCTCTGATATCGTCCAGATATTCATACGCACCGGCGTGGCCGCCGTTGTGGATACGCAAGTTTTTAAAAAGCAAAATAATATCGAAAGCCATCTTCCGATTCTGGTTGATCGTCGCCAGCGACGACGGCGCCGTATAAGTCGAGCCGCCATATATCACCAGCGCCGCGCCGGCCGGATGCCTTACCGCGAATTCGCCGGCGTTTTGCGCGAAGCCCTGAATATGCAATCCGGTTATCTGGCTTTTCAGGCGGTCAATTATCGCGTTTTCAATGTCGAGAGTTGTCATTTTTTCAGGCCTCCGTCAATAGTTAAAATTGAATGTCGTTGCTCGGGCGATTCTCGACGTATCCACCGGGCGCAGGATTGTTGGCCGGCCGGTTGCGCCTATCGTTAATTTCGCTCCAAGATAAACATCGGCGTTATTCGGCCTGTAAAAGCGGCCGGCTCTGAGCGTCGCGTTCTCCGTGCGTCTCAAAACGATATTCGGCGTTTTTGTAATGTCGCCCCGGCCGGTCAAAACGGCCTGCTGCTCAATTAGCGGCAGGACGTATTTCTCCCGGATACGCCGGACGAAACCTGTCCCATATGCGGGACGCTATTTCTTTTACCTCCTGCTCGGCGCATTCGTATAAGTCCATGCCGAGGCCTTTCATTAGATCGCTCGTACTGTTCGATTCCGCTTTTATAAAACTTTCCACGGCGTTTTTTCCAACCTGCATAATATCGCTCTGTGATAGCTTTCCGTCTTTTTTGCGTTCGGCGTCGAGGCCGGCCATAAATTCAGAAAAAGCAGCCTCGGCCGACTTTCGCAGACCGGCGCGCGCGTCCTGCAATCTCATCGATATACGCTCATTTTCAATAAATTTTATTCGTTTTTCCGCCTCTTCGTCAGCGCGGCTAAAAAAATTTCTGACCTTCGGTTCAAGCCATCCCATTAACGCCATAAAAAGCGCCGTAAAGGTTATCTGGAGCATCTCGCTTACCGTCCTTCCTTTTGAAATTTCCAGACCAGGCCCGCCAGCATAAACCGTGACAGCCGAAAAAACCGTAAATACCGCGAGAACGAAAATTGCCGGAATAAAACATTTGATAAAGCCCTTTTTGAAGTTAGTCATAAAACACTCCTTGTTATTCTTAGATTTTGAGGTTATCGGATGCGGGAGGAATTGCACCTCCATTTCCAGGTGTTTAGGCGGACCCGGCGTCCTTCTGGTTAGACGACACACCCATAGAAGGGCCAGATTTATTAATTTAAAGTGCCTTCAGGGCTTTTGCCGGCCCTTTATTTTTTCAATTTAAGCCCCCGGCACTATTTTTATGATTAATATTTAGCTTTTATCAGCCCAAGTTCTAAGCATTTATCGTAAACGCGCTTCCAGATCGCCGCGTGGTTAGCGATGCCCTCGATGCGCGGATTGTAAAGAAACGCTTTAGCTTCGGACTCGTTGGATGCTACGATATACCTTTCATAGCCGTAACGGGCCAGCATGTCATTCGAATCGTACAGCCTGATGTTGGTCTTTGCCCATTGTTTTACTTCCAGAAAACCGTCGTATTTGCGCCACTGGCGAATCGCCGCGAAAAGTTCGGTTTCGAATCCGACGTATTTGTCGGGAACGCTTTTATTTTCGGTATTGCCGTAGCCGACGATCTTGTCCTGGATAAATTTGGAAGGCTCCACGCTTCTGAATAACGCTGACTGCTCTTTCTGAATCAGCGACAAAATCCAGACCGGTTCGATGTCGTATTCGCGGCAAAGCGCATCGATGAATATGCTAAAAGGCACATTTCTTTTTACGGTGAAGATTGCCTTCGCCGCTTCATCTTTAAATTCTTTGGATTTTTTGAGCAGCCATTCGGGTATAGTCGCGGTAATGCACGTTCTGTCTTTCAGCCATGAGTCAATCGCAACAAGATATTTTTGAATGCTGTCGGCGTTCAAAAAACCATAGTTATTAACCATATGTTCCTTAATTAAAATCTCGTGGAATTTAGGCATAATATTTTAACCTCGATTTTCGTTTATAAATTTTCAGTATCAATTTCGAATTTTAAAACGAAAGATTTGCCGTTTAAATCCGTTCAAAAAGGGGGGAAGTTTCTTTTTACGTATCTTAACACCCCGAACTCGTTAAAAACGCTCTAATAAAGTTTTAAGAGGTCTTTTCCGAAAACCCTGTCATCTGATGTTTTATTGCACCGAAAATCTCCGGGGGCACGGCCGGCCGAAGCCTCGGCGCCTATGTTGAGCAAACCCTTCTGTATTTGTTCGAGAGTTTTAACCGCATTTTTGTAAGCGTCATCGATAGTTTTAGGCATTTCAACTACCCGGCGCTGGTGCAGATAATAAATGCTCACATCGACGGCTAATTTAACGAGTAGTTTTGGCGCGGTAACAAATGGTAACGCATACCGGCTTCGTAAAAAGCCGTCGATAAACTCTGCGGCATCAGATATCGCGCCATTAACGACAGTTTTGTTTATCTCAGCCTGAGCGTCGGTGTCGTCGCTTAATTGTATTAGCGACGCCTCGGAATGATATTTTAAAATGTCGTCAATGGTGCAATACATAATGTTATTCCGCCTTTTCTGCTTTAAACTAATTTTACCAGGATAAATTCACCGTCTGCCGCTGCCGCCGTTACGGCATATCCGTTAATGGCTTCCGGCGTTACAGACCCGGTTAATGTAGGAGCTGCCGCATCGGCAGTTACTCCAACGGCGCCGTTGGCAAGCGCGAGTTCGGAAGCGGCCACGGCCTTTCCGTTTGCATCGCTTGTTACCGGCGTACCGGCTTCTAAAATGGCGGCGCCAACTTCCACTATTACAACGCCGTAAGTATGCACGGGCATATATTTGCCGGTATATCCGTCGAATTCTGAGACGCCGGCGGCCTTTTTGCCGGCCGCGCAATGATTGCCGTCAAAGCCTATAAAACGGCTTCTTACCGTTTCGGCGGCGGCTTTAATCGTTATTTGCTGTAGGCTATTTTGAGTTAATTCCATGTAGTCATTCCTCCCGTCATTTCACTAATTTACTATTTTTGGCGCGCTTTTTTAGGTCTTTCTTTCTCTTATGCGCAGGTATCTTTGATTATATATCCCGCGCTGGGCCATACGACGGCCACGCCGAAGTTATCCGTATTTCTTATATTTTCGACTTTTCCGCCTTCGGTAAAGAATGAATCTACATACGGATTTCCTTTTCTGCGCGGCGTATAGCCGAAAGACGGCTCTTCGGGTATTCTTAATTCGCCGGCGGATTTCGTCGGAACGTATGCCATTATAGCGTTATCTTCCCACAGGTCGAAGAATTGGCCGTTAGGCTTGTCCGCGTATATACCGAGACCGATTACAATTTCGTCGAAGCCGAGAATTCTTTTCAGGTCTTCGACCGTTACTATAGCTTCTTTGGAATATTTTATCCTTTCGATGATAGCCGGGTGGTCCTGCAACGCTTCAAAGGCGGTAACTCCGAGTCCGAGGCGGTTAGGATATTTGCCTATAGCTTTTCTTATCTGGCTTTTAGCCGCTTTTATCTGCTCGATCGGGTCTGATTTCGTTTTATTGGTCCATTTATTGTCGGCCGATAATGTTACCTTATGGCCCGCAGGATATGTCGCGAGGTCCTGCAGAAGATCGGCCGCCATTTTTTCGCGTCTTAACTGAATACCGTTTACCACCGTTTTGGTTCCGAGCATTTTAAGCGGATACATCGATTCTTTGCCTTCGCGATAATCGATAGGATAAGCGAGATCGTGTTCGCCGGTTATCAGCGGTATTTTACTCAATTCGCTGGGCTTCATAAAATTGGTGGCGCCGCGCAGAGCTCTTTCGGTTTTGTATATCAGAAAAGCGGTTTTATCGAATACCGGTATTTCCGATTCTTCTTTATCGACCGGTACGATCGGGCAAAATCTTTCGGCTATGAATTCCGAATTCGAAAACCCTATCGCTATATCCGTCAAAATCGGATCTACCATTCTTAGATTTTTTAACCTGTCCATAATTACCTCCTGGTTATTTTAAAATATCTTTTTGCTTATATAATTACCCGTTTAAAAACCGTTTAAATTAAATCGTTTCCATTACGGCGATTTCGAAACTCACGTTATTTTTGGCCGCGTATTCTTTAGCTCTTTTAAAGTGAGCCAGTGCAGCCGCATCAACATTCGTTCCGGCCGGCGCTGAAAATTCCTGTTTATTTTTTGCGCCCGAAGTATTACCGGCGGCGGAATGAGCAGCCTCTCTGGTAGCTACTTCGCTGAACTCGGCCACTTTCGGCAGCCGTTTTAAAAATTCTTGAAATCTTTCAACGGCCGGCTTTTCTCCGCCTTCGGCAAATTTATATGTGCCGCGCTCGTCGAGTATTTGCATGAAATCGACGGCCGTTTCGTGCTGGTCGGCGGTCAGGCATTCGATATCTTTACAAAATGCGCTGAATTCGCCCCTGCGTTTTTCGCGCTCGATCTTATGCAGTTTTTCTTTCAGCGCTTTGTTCTCGGCTTCGACTGTTTTGTTTTTCTCGGAAAATTCGCTGATCGCTCTGTCTTTTTCAACCAGCGTTTTATCCTTCGCTAAATTTTCGCGTTCCTGTTCTTGAAGTTTCCTTTCCATTTCTTTAGGATCCATTTCATTACCTCCTGATAAATTTTGCATAAATTCTATTACCCTTGACGTTTTTACTTTTTCGCCGAACTGGATATCTTTTAATCCTTTCACGGAGGGTTTGTTCGCGCCAAGAAACCCTATATGATTTACCGTTAAATCGTCATTGATTGAAATTGAGCGCTTTTTGAAAAATCCACGCTCTACGAGTTCAGCGAATTCATCCGTTAAGTCCAGGTCGGCGAAAAGGTATTCACCTTCGCTTTCTAATTTTTTAACCCAGCCATAAGCCGGAGCGTCGATAGAAGGATGGCCTATTACGACCGGCACTTCGTCAGTTTCCGGATTGTATTTTTGCGCGGCTTCGCTTAATTCCGCCGGCGTCCAGCTTTTTTTAAAACCGTTTCTGTCGGTATGAGTTCCGGCTTTGAATACTTCAACTTTATTGAACCGTTTCATCAAACACCCCGTTTTCATGTTTTTATAAACCCATGATAACAAAAGAAAACCGTTGTTATTACTGAACCCGTTCACTACTTTTAAAATCAGTTTTTTGGAACCCGTTCGCTAAAATGCTTATAAAAATTAGCGAACCCGTTCACTAACTTTTTTCGCGCGCTTGAAATATAATGGATTTAAATATTAGATTTTTATGAAACGAAAGGAAAGAGCCATGGAAGAAGTAAAATTTTATTTATCGATAATACAAACAGGAAGCGCGGTAGTGGTACTCGCCATTGTTTTATACGTCTTCTTTAATTTCTATATTAAAAAGGATGAAAAAAACGACACGGCTATAATGGAAAGAGAAAACAAGTTATTTGAAAGGTACTATGAAAGCAACAAATTGCATTTCGACGAATTAAAAGCAAGAGACCTTCAAAATCAAAATTTTATAAAAAATTTGCTTGAAAAAATGGATTTATATAGTTATCGGCTTACACAACTGGTTGAAAAAATTGAAACTAACCAGTTTTGCCCGCTGATGAATATCAAGAATCAGAAAAAGAATCAGAATCAGAATCAGAAAGGCGGCGATAATAATGAGTGAAGTTCTTGCCCTGAAAGGGCTTCTGGCTGAAACCAAAAAGCAAATAAACGAATTAAGTTTAGACATGGTGGCCGACATGCGTGAAGTGAGAAACTTATACAATCCGTATGAAGACGACATGCAGATTATCGACGCTGAAACGGCGGCCATTAAAGCCAATAAAATCCAACAAACTCAAAACGAAATAAGAAGGCTGATCAATAAGAAAAAACAATTGGAGCGAGATATAAATGGCTAAAAAAGAAGCGTATTTAGAAACCGCCGAAAAAATGTATGTCAGCGGCTTTAAAAGCGTGGCCGATATAGCCGTGCAGCTTAACCTGTCTGAAAAAACTCTTTTCAACTGGAAAAAAGAGGGCAACTGGGAACGAAAAAGAATGCAAAGATTACAGCAGGAAACCAAGTTAGACGAAGACATTTATGTCCTCACAAGGCTGCTCATAAAAGACCTCAAAGACCAGAGGGAAGCGGGCGGGCCTACAAATCTCGACCTGCTCGACCGAATAATTAAACTCGTCGATAAATCAAAAAAAGCTAAAGATTATGAAGACACTAAAAATGCCGCTGATACAGCTAATGCCAATGAAAACAAACCGAAAGTAATAAATCCGGAAACAATAAAATATATCGAAAAGGAATTTTTAGGCCTTGATTAACGATAAAAAATACTTCCTGCCATATCAGACAAGATGGCTTGCCGATGACGGCAAGATAAAAATCTGGGAGAAGTCGCGGCGAATAGGCGCAACTTATGTTCAAAGCTACGAGGACGTGCGCGACTGCGTAAAGCGCACAGTTCCGGCTGTCTGGTTCTCTTCGGCCGACGATTCAGCCGCACGCGAATACATCGAATACTGCCGCAAATGGACGAAACTTTTTGACGTGGCAGCCCGCGACATCGAGGAAGTCGTTTTAAAAGACCCCGAAAAAGACATTAAAACCTACGTTATTGAATTCGCCAACGGCGCTAAAATTACCGCCATGTCGTCGAATCCGAAGCGTTTCAGATCGAAGGGCGGAAAGGTCGTCTTAGACGAATTCGCCCATCACGACAATCAAGACCTGCTGTGGAAAGCCGCGAAACCATGTATTACATGGGGTTATCCGCTCAGAATACTATCGACTCATAACGGCCAATCGACGCTTTTTTATAAATTTATCGAGCGCATAAAAAAAGAAAGCCTGAGCTGGAATCTCCATGCCACGCCCATTCAAACCGCCGTCGAAGAGGGGCTTGTCGATAAAATATACGGCCGCAAAACGACGAAAGCCGAACGCGATGAGTGGCTCGCGCGCGAACGCGAAGACTGCGGCGATGAAATGACCTGGCTGCAAGAATACGAATGCTTCGCCATAGACGAAGCCACGGCGTTTTTAAGCTATGAAATGATTGAAAACTGCTCGATTGATAACGTCCTGCTCGACGATTTAAACGATATTAAGGGCGATTTATATATCGGAATGGATATCGCCCGCAAAAGGCACCTTAGCGTAATCTGGGGCGTCGAACGGCTCGGCCTCGGACTTTATACGAGAATTTATCATGTGATTGAAAAGGCGCGATTCCAGACTCAAAGAGAAATCTTATACGGTTATTTAAGGCATCCAAATTTTAGAAGGGCTTGCATCGATGCGACGGGAATAGGTATGAATTTAGCCGAAGACGCCGAATTCGACTTTGGAAAATCGCGGGTAGAACCGGTAACGTTCACTAACAGATGCAAAGAAGAAATGGCTACTAACCTCAAAATTAAAATGGAAGACCGCGCATTATTTTTACCGCGCGATGATAAAGTGCGCGATGATTTTCACTCTATCAGAAAAATTAATCTGGCTGGCAATAACGTGCGCTTCGACGCCGACGCATCCGATAAATTAGGGCACGCAGACCGTTTCTGGGCTGGCGCGCTCGCGGTGCGCGCGGCCGCCACCGCAAGCGAAATGACGTTTATTCATTCGCGCAAGCGCCGCAAAATACGCCAGGACATAGAAAAATACTAACGGGAGACAATTATGAGCAGATTATGGCTAAATCAATACAATTTCATTGAACTGGACGGCAATTTGAACAATCGAAAACTTTCAAATGAAATAGCTACCCGGCAAACTTCCTATAATTTCACTGCCTTTTTGCATTACCTGCCCGATCCTGACCCGATACTCAGAAAACAGGGCAATGACATAGAGGTTTATCGCGAGCTTATATACGATCCGCATGTATCCGCCTGCGTGCAGTCGCGCAAAAATGGCGTTTTATCAATGGAATGGTCAATCGACCGCAAAGAAAAGAAAAAATCGAAACAGGCTGGATTAATCGAAGAAATATTCAACGATACTGACATATACACGGTTATATCCGAAATACTTAATACGCCTTACTACGGCTTTCAGCCGCTTGAAATTATATGGAAAAAACAAGGCAAATACATTATTCCATACAACATTATAGCGAAACCGCCGGAATGGTTTACTTTTAAAGAAGAGGATAATTCGCTTCTTTTTAAGTCCAGGCAAAAATATGACGGTGAAACCGTGCCTGATAAAAAATTCCTCGTTCCAAAACACGACGCGACATACAATAACCCTTATGGCCGCCGTATTATGTCGTCTGTTTTATGGCCGGCATCCTTCAAAAAAGGCGGCTTGAAATTCTGGGTAGTTTTTGCTGAAAAATACGGTATGCCTACCATCTGGGCAAAAGTACCGCGTGGAACCGATACTACCGACATTAACAAATTAGAAGTCAGTCTTGAAAATGCCGTGCAGGACGCTATATTAGTAACGCCCGACGACACGAGCGTTGAATTTTTAAACGCGGATAGCAAAAGCGCCAATTCGCAAATATACCACGAGCTTATTCAGGCCTGCAACACTGAAATATCGAAAGCTATTCTCGGCCAGACTTTAACTACCGAACAGGGAAAGGTAGGCTCACAGGCGCTCGGCAAAGTACACGCCGACGTGCGCGGCGACTTTTTAAACACCGACAAAAGACTCGTTGAAAACACTTTTAAACAGTTAATAAGCTGGATTTGCGAGCTTAATTTTAACGACGGAATCGAGCCGGTTTTCTCATTGTGGACAGAGGAAGATGTCGATAAAGCGCTCGCGGAACGCGATAAAATATTAAGCGAAACGGGCGTTAAATTTAGCAAACAGTATTATATTAAAAATTATGGCTTTGAAGAAGAAGACTTTG
>Ga0302241_1000830_pt1 | contig 25478 bp, 27 predicted proteins | sample AAG_UR_Arg_MG_FD_193532 | JGI IMG/M metagenome (GOLD analysis project Ga0302241, IMG submission 193532) | Enriched activated sludge microbial communities from anaerobic digester in WTTP, New Holstein, Wisconsin, United States - AAG_UR_Arg | ecosystem: Engineered > Bioreactor > Anaerobic >... | reverse complement strand
AGTCTTTGCTAATATCAAGAAGAATCTGAAATTCACTACTTTCAATCTTAGGGGATTAAAAGGAGTGAATACAGAATGGTTACTAATTTCAATAGCCCATAACCTAAAGAAAATGACTCATGCTTAAAGCGTGGGTCTTTTTCTGTGTACAAAAAAAGAACTCTCATCTTTAGCTGATGAGAGTTGTGGGACGGCCCCTATATGCTCCTTTTTGTGTTAGAAAGATTTTTTTATTGTGTTTATGTTTTTATTGGGTGATATTTATTGAGTGATATTTGAGTGATATTTTTGGTTATCAAATTCTATATTTTGTGTTATAATATACATATGATACCAAGAATAATCTGGCCATTCTTATGGTCTTATGACGTTAATAGTATGGATATTAAGGCTGATTGTAAAATCATAATCTTCAATGTATTGAATTATGGTGATTTTGATGCGATAAAATGGCTTTTCAAGACTTATAGAGAAGAAGAGATTGTTAGTAATGCTAATATCTTTCCTGAGACTAGTTGGAATAAGAAGTCGTTAAATCTTTGGAAAATTAGACTTGGTATTAATCCAAAGAAGTCTAGGTTTTAAAATTATGACTAATATCTATTATAATATTTTGGATGAGCAGAGAAGGAATATGTTGCCATTGCTTGTTTTCTTGAAAGATAATTTCTATTTAGCTGGAGGAACTGGTTTGGCATTGCAAATAGGGCATCGGGATAGTATTGATTTTGATTTTTTTACTTTGAGAGATTTTGATACCAATCATCTTTTTAAAGAATTGAAGATGGTTTTTACTGGTAAAACAGTGAAGAAAATTCAAGAAGAGATGAACACTTTAACTGTATTAATTGATGAAGAGATAATGATAAGTTTTTTAAGATATGAATATGATTTAATGGAGGAGTGTATTGAAACTGAAGATATGAAAATTGCGTCTATGCTTGATATTGGTTGTATGAAGTGTTCCGCAGTTATATCTAGGTCCTTATCAAAGGATTATATTGATCTATATTTTATTATTAAAAGAATAGGATTAAGAGAATTATTAGATGGTTGTTCAAAGAAATTCAGGGATATTGATATTTCTTTGATATTAAAAAGTCTTATTTATTTTGACGATATTATTGAGGAGAGGATTGATTTTAAGGGAGATAATGCTGTTGGTATGGAGGAGGTTAGGAGTTTTTTAAGAGAAGAGGTTAGGCGATTAAGTCTTTAATTTTGGCAAATATTATAATCAATACGAATGATAATAAGAGGTGGGAGGTTTTACGGAATTATTTGTTTGTAAAAGTGCAAATTGTTTTTTTCTTGATAGTAGGTTTGTTGCTTGTATGTATAGCGTTATGATGTGTTGAAACATGTACTGGTCCTATTACTTGTTTTGATTGCCCGGATTCTTATGATGAACGTCGATGTGAGTATATTATTGATACAAATATTTTGTTATTTGGTATTTTATGTATATGGTGGTCATGGGTAATTATGAAAATAATGATTTCGGATTTAAAGAATAAGAGCTCTTATATCTTATATAAAGTCGTCCTAATTATTAGTGTTTTGGCTATGATTTTAATGGTGGGTTGGGTGGTTATGATGATTGTATTAAGCTTGATATCTCCACGAATATTGGGGTAGGGATGTATTATCGTATTGGTGATAATTTGATTTTGAAATCTAATCTCTGAAGATTCAGTTGTTGAGCATGTGTTGGATTATGGAAATCAATAATGTTGCTGAGATTTTTAAAAAACAGATACGAAGAAAAAGATGTATTTTAATCCTAAGGTGAAGAATTATTTTACCTTGTATTTCAATAAATATGCTTTTAGAGATACTAAATGAGCAACAAGTAAAATTATTGCGGCTCTTCGTTATTTGTAGTGAGTAATGCTGGGTTTGAAACATTAGATAGTTGAATTAGAGTGAGAGTGATGAGTTTAATGCAATAAAGATTCCATTGAAATACTTCCTTTTGATTTGAGGAATGATTATATTTATCTTGCATTAGATAAAGCTTCGCTTTGCTTGTGTTGACATACTATTTCTAATAATATACAATTATTGTATATTATGAGAAACGATTATTCTGATTTAAAAAAGTTATTGGAGTCTGCTTCTAATTTGCCTTATTTCGAGGTGACCGATTTTTTAGCGATCAATAGTGATAATTATGTTAAAATTCTGATTTCTCGTTATGCGAAAAGAGGTGAGCTAGTGAGACTGAAGAAGGGGATATATGTCTCTAAGTCATACATTGATTCTGTTAATAGAGATGTGTATGGTGAATTCGTCGCCAATATATTGTATGAGCCATCTTATCTTAGTTTGGAGTATGTTCTTTCAGAGTATGGTATTATGACAGAGTCGGTTAAGAACTTCACTTCAGTATCGTTATTAAGGACTAATAGTTTTTCTAATGTATTAGGCCATTATTTTTATCATAAGGTCAGAAATGACCTATTTCTTGGGTTTGATATTATTAAAGAGGGGGATCTTAGAATACTGAAGGCTACAAAGGCTAAGGCATTGTTCGATTATCTTTATCTTAGAAAGAATATCTTGAATAAAGATGATTCATTGGCTGAGCTTAGGCTTAATTTAGAAAATGTCTTACCGAGGGATTGGAAGGAGTTTGGAAGATACGTTGATATCGAAGGGTCAGAGAAAATGAAGAGTATATATGATTATCTAAAGAAATGGAGGTATTAAAGCCAGTCTTAAAAAGTCTTGTTAAAAATAGTGAGTTTGGTAGCAAGCCACTAAAAGTGAATTTATTGAAAGAGTGTTTGCAGGTATCGGTGCTTGATTTTGTGTATTCCAATAAGAAGTATAATAAGTTATTCTTTTATGGAGGTTCTTGTCTTGCTCAGTGTTTTGGATTAAATAGGCTTTCAGAGGATCTCGATTTCGTGGATAGCGGGAAGAGTGTTGATATTCAGGAGATGGGGAGGGATCTTATGGATTATTTCAATAATAATACGGATTTAGAGGTAGAAGTTTATGTGCAGAAGTTTAGGATATATTTGAAGTTTCCTATTCTTGATGAGTTGGGGTTGAGTCATAATATGAAAGATGAGACTAATCTTTTGATTTTGAAGATTGAGATATTTTCTGATTTCAATTTTTGTGAGAAGTATTCTACAGAAATACGTCCTATTTTTCGATTTAATAAATCCATACTGGTTAAGACTTTTGATTTATCGACCTTGATGTCGACAAAGATAAGGGCGGTATTGAATAGGAAATGGGAAAAATTGGATAAGTCGGGAGAAACGATTATACGGGTGAAGGGTCGAGATTATTTTGATTTATTGTGGTATCTTGAGAAAGGAGTTATTCCTAATCTTGAATGTATTGAAGATGTAAAAGATATGAATGACCTGAAGAAGAGACTAGTTGATATAGTTTCTTCAATTGACAAACAGAGCATAAAGCTTGATCTGGAGGCTTTCATTGATAACAATGACTTTGTTGATAATATCAGTAATAATCTTAAGGATATTCTGATAAGGAGCATAAATGAAAGATTGTAATATGAATAGTTGATTCAGTATATGGATATAGAAAGAATGGAGGAATTTCGAATTATACTGAATGTGATGAGCGGATATTGTGATAGAAGTGGGTGCGGGTATGGGCAAATTATATCTATGGCTCAAAAAGTTAAGTATTATAATCTCAAAAGATGATTTGGATTATTCGAAGGATTTTAATGCAATAAAGATTCCATTGAAATACTTCCTTTTGATTTGAGGTAATGATTGGTGTGTGGGTATTGAAGTAAAAGACGAGCGATTTTATGCTCGTTTTGTTGTTGTATAATAAGAGCTAAAGATTACATTAGATGTAATGTTTAGCTTATAAAATGTGAGTATGTGGGGAAAGCATATTAGTATTTTTATGAGGATTTTTGTTGTTTGAGTTAGGGTGGTTATGTTGACTATTGATAGTCAGTAGTCAATCTTATATAATATGAATAGTAAAAGAGAAAAGTAGCTCAATATATCAAGGATAAGGGTTTTTATTAAGAGACTTAATTGATAATAGTGAAGATGTGAAATCCTTTCTTGTGTGTTATATGTTAAGGTTAGCTTATGAATTATTAATTATCATATTCGTTATATGAAATCTAGTGCTTTTACTTTAATAGAGCTACTAGTAGTAATAGCCATAATTGGCATATTGTCTTCATTTGTTTTTGTTTCAATGAATAGCGCACAAGACATAGCTTATGATGCAAGGAAAAAAGCAGATGTTAATCAATTATCTAAGGCGGTGGGTATTTATATGAATAGTAATCCTGATGATTTGTTAATGATAGATAAAAATGGCTGTAGTATTGGGGGGAGCTGTGCCTCGAATGAGCTATTTGGTGAAGCTGCATCTTTAAGGGGTCCTAAGGGTGATTATTATACCTATATATCGGATAATGGTATGAGATTTATCATTTCAACTGTTTTATCTAGTGGGGAGGAGTATTATTTTGATTCTGCTAGTGGTCGATATATGACTGCTGTTCCGTTTACTTGTGGAGAGGATGTTGTTTTTCAGTATAAGGGGGAAATGGTTATATATGGCACGGTTTTATCTCAGGCAGGAAAGTGTTGGATGGATAGAAATATCGGTGCTAGTAGGGTGGGTGTTTCATATGACGATGTTGATGCTTATGGTGATCTTTTTCAATGGGGAAGGGCAGATGATGGCCATCAAGATAGGAATAGTGGAGTAATCAATACTCTCGCAGATAGTCATCTTCCTGGTCATGATGATTTCATATATTCTAACACTTTTCGATGGATGAATGTCCAGCGGATTGATTTATGGCAAGGTGTTTCTGGTATTAATAATCCGTGTCCTTTTGGTTGGCGTGTACCGACGAAGAATGAGTGGGAATCTGAAATGGCAATAGGTGGTTGGACGAATAAGAGCACGGTATTTAATTCTCCGCTTAAGATTGTGTCGGGTGGGCGTAGATTAGCTAGTACTGGAGCGTTGGATCAGCTTGGTTATGCTGGTTGTTATTGGAGTAGTACACCGCAGAGCGAATCTTTTTTCTGGTATTTTTGGTCTAATGGAGGTAGTAGTATGTATACGAATTCTTCTGGAGGAGGAAATGCTATTAGGTGTATTAAGGATTAATAATCGCTTATTAGTTGTTTTTATTCATCAATGTTTCTGTTTTCTGAATTTGATATTGCTTTCACTTAACATAAAACCTACTCATGAGTATACTTATTAAAAGTAGGTAATATTAAATTTGTAAATAGAAAAGTATTCTTTATTGAATAATTATTACGGTTCCATGCTTATTTTTCATTGGATAATGCTGTGTCATTTTACATCGGTTAATGCGTAGTAAATTAATAAGATGGTCTATATTTTTGGATTAACCCGAGAAAAGCATAATTTGACTTTTGTTTTAGTGGTACTAAAATGAAAGTATAAGATTAAATTAATATAATTATGGAAATAATTAAACGAAAATTATATAAGGATATATTAGGTATTGATTTATTTTTTGTTGGGTAAGTTTGTTTTTTTAATTTTGTAGTTACATATGTTATTGATTAAGTAATTTTGACTAGTATTATTGACATTTCTTGTATATCATAATATACTAGAAATATAGTTTTCTAGTATAATATAATATATATGAAAAAAGAAGAGATAGGGTATTTACAACAGCAGATTCGAACTGCAAGGGATAGAGTAAGGAGATGTACTCATGGCCCTAAGGGAGAGGAATATCCTCAGCGTTTTTTGTTTTCAAGGATTAAGGGGTATGTCGATGGATTCTTGGATAAATCACAAAACAGTAGGATGGTGATTATGCCTGGATTCAGGGGGGTTGGTAAGACAACATTAATGGCTCAATTGTATTCTTCTTATGAGGATTGTTTTGAGCATATCTTATTCTTGTCTGTGGAGGAATTTCATAGTCTTTTTGGTGGAGGTATAAATGAAATGATTTCTGCTTTTGAAAATATAATAGGAGAAGATATAGAGGCCATAAAGAAGCCTGTTCTGGTAATATTGGATGAAGTTCAGGTTGATCCTAAGTGGGCTGTCAGTCTAAAGGTATTATTTGATAAAACATCTAATGTTTTTTTCTGTTGTACTGGCTCATCGGCAGTGACCTTACAGGCAACGACTGATCTAGCTAGAAGGGCAATCTTTGAAGTGATGCCACCAATGTCTTTTGTGGAGTATGAAATGGTTATGAATAATATATCTGTAAGTAGCGTTCTTAGAGAGGGAATATTTCGAGCTATATATCATTCTAGGGATTATCAAGAGGTGTTGAATGAATTGCAATTATTGCAAAGCGAGGTGAATAAATGTTGGTCAGTAATCGATAGGCATGATGTCAAGAAATATCTGTCTTATGGTACATTACCTTTTTCTTTGTTGATGCCTAATGAGCTAGCAGTATATGATGCTATTTCTTTGCTATTAGATAAGGTTATAAGGTATGATTTACCTTCTTTAGGTAACTTTGATCATGATACTTTGGGGGTAGTGAAGCAGATATTATTTGCTATTTCAGAAAATGATACTACCAGTTTAGCTGCACTAGAGGAAAGATTTAGTATTAATCGATTAACTGTATCGAATGTATTTGATGCTTTAGAGAAAGCAGAGTTATTAATTAAGGTGCCTGCTTATGGTTCAAATATGACTGTTGCCAGGAAACCTAATAAATATCTATTTATGTCACCAGCATTTCGTATGTCTTTTTTTAATATTACGGGAAGAGGTGATACATATTTAACGAGACAGGGAAGGTTATTAGAGGATTCAGTAGCTTCTCATCTATACCGGGATTTTGTTTTGAGGGGGCAAGGGGCAATCAGGTATGATAGTGCTCAAGGGGGAGCTGATTTTGTTCTGCAGATTATGAATATTAAGCAAGTGTTGATAGAAGTAGGGATGGGGAAGAAGGATGTTAAACAGATTATGAGTACTAGTAAGAGGATAAAGTCTGATTATAATTTGGTTTTCTCTGACAATGACCTTAAGGTGGATGAAGATTCAAAAACTGTTTTTGTTCCTTTGGATTATTATTTCTTAATGTGATCTGTGAGTACGGTATAGAAGGTACCTGTTTTGAAGTGTGTTAAATTTTGTGTAAATGATTCTTTTCTGGTAGTGTAAGATAAATTGTGTCCAGAGTACGATAAGAGTGTACAAAAAAAAGAGACATAGCTGTATAATTAAGTCATAACAAAACTAAAAATACAATACTATGTCTCTAATTAATAGAATAACAGATAATTCGTTTTTAAGAAAGTATTTAATCAACGAAATTAAAGGATAAGAGAGTCGTCTCGATACCCTTATCCCTGACATATTAACAGAAGTAATTGAAACATTACTAGAAATAGAAAGAGATATCTTTCTTGATAGCGATGAAAGGATTAACAAGAAGAATGGATATTACTCAAGAATGGCTAAAACCTTATCAGGAGTAATAGAGTTAAGCATCCCTAGAGATAGAATAGGAGTATTTAAACCTTTAATACTCCAAGTAATCAAGAGAGAAAAGGGTTATCTAGATGAACTAGCCTTATCTCTCTATACTAAAGGTATGTCTAATAGAGACATCAATGATGTTCTTAAAAAAGCTTATGGAATTAAGACTAGTCCTCAGCATGTATCTGATATCTCCAGTAGATATTCCAAGCTCAAGGAAGATTGGGATAACAGGAAACTAGATAGCAATTACTATGTAATATACATAGATGCTATTAATATGAATATCAGGAGAAGTGGAAGTGTAGAAAATGAAGCTGTATACGTAGCAATGGGCTTAAAGCTTGGTTTTACTAAGGAGACACTAGGAATCTACTCTATTCCAGAAGAATCAGCGGATGGCTGGAGAAGCGTTCTCCAAGATCTAAAGAAGAGAGGAGTTAAATAGGTCATCTCATTTACTGCTGACGGGCTTACAGGCCTTGATACTGTTATTAAAGAAGAATACCCTAATTCATTATTCCAGAGATGTATCGTTCATCTAATGCACCGCGGACACATAAAAGTTGACACTACCGCATTTAATGTTCTTAATTAAATAATAACTAATCTATATGGAGAGAGATAAAGAATTGTTATTTTATATTATAGAGAATCACGAATATCCTACTATTACTGTTTTAATGAAAATTTGTTATCTTATTGATTTAGTTGCTATTGAGAAAATAGGAAAAAAGCTTTCTGATTTTCAATGTTAGATACTATTATGGGCCATTTGATAATATGATAAATCAGGCTATTGATGATTTAATAGAGGAAGATTATATTTCCTATGTCCAGGAGTATAGTTTTGGTGGTGGAGAGTGTTTGGTTTATAGAAAGAATAATGATTATGGAAGTTATTCTTTTAATTGTGAGGAGTTAGAGGTGATTGGAGGTGTTTTGCAAGAATTGAAGGGTTATGGGGCAAAGATATTAACTGAGATTGCTTATAAGACAAAGCCAATGGTTAAGATTGGGGCTATTCTTGGAGGAAAAGAATCCTTTGGAGTTAAATTAGATCTTTCTTCTGAGTAAGGGTTATGGATTTTGAGATTAAGGATGGGATATATCTTAGTTTTGTTGAGGCAAGGAATGTCCATTGCGATAATCTTTCTTTTGAAGAAAAAACGGGGATATTAAAAAGAAAATACAAACTTTTCCATAGAAGATTGGGTGGTGGGGTGTATTGTTTCTCGGTTTTTAGTAAAACTAAAACCGTTGAGCATAATATTTCAGCTTTGTATATGATGATTTTGATTGCATAAGCAAGAAATATTTGAAAGAAGATATTAATTTTATAAACTTAAATGATTGTGAATTTCTTTCTGAAAAAGATTTACTTTTTAAGATAAAGGATATTAGTAATAAGTTTATGAAAATTGCAAAGATAAAAAGCTAAAGTATGCTCAATTGATTGCTATGATTAATGAGATGAGAGTTAGTAGTATGGATGGTTATAGGAAGATGAAGCTAGCTATAGGAGTGTGGTTTTTGAGGGGCTTAGCGAGAGTGCTTTGAAGAGGTTGGGGTTGTAGGCGGTGTTTGTAATGATTATTTTTTATAAAATGGATGAATGGTTAAGGAGGATATACATTCTTAATGAGATAGGATTTTTTATTGTTCTGGTTTTCATTTTTACTTGGAATATATGTATGGTAACGTTTGTTGTTGCGTTGAGTAAATCTTAAGTATTATTGACAGTATTATTGACAAGTCTTCATAATATGATAATATATTCATATAGTTCCGCTTTTTAGGAATAATATGGAAAAAATATGCAATATATAGAGGTAAAACAGGAATTAAAGGATTTTATTACTATTTCTGGAAGGGATATTTTGAAACATGATCCTGATTTTCATATACAGCGATTGAGTGAGTGGCAGGATAAGGGTTATTTGCAGAAAATATCAAAAGGTTATTATATATTCTCAGATTTGAAAATTAATGAGCAAACACTCTTTATTATTGCGAACAATATCTTTGATCCGTCTTACGTATCTCTAGAGATGGCTTTATCGTATTACGGATTAATTCCAGAAAGTGTATATGAGATTACTTCAGTGACATCAAGAAAGTCATATAAGGTATTGTCTTCAGTGGGGCGTTTTAGTTATCATCACATAAAGCCTGAGCTTATGTTTGGATATAAGCTGGTTTCTTTTGGGGATCATTGTTTTAAGATGGCAGAAGTAGAGAAAGCTATTTTAGATTATTTTCATATGAATTCAAGGTTAGCCAATGAAGGTGAATTTGAAGAATTGAGAATTAATCAAGAATTATTTTTTGAAAAAGTGGATATGGAGAAAATGAACCGTTATCTTGCTGAGTTTAAGAATAAGTCATTAGAGAAAAGAATAAGTAAGTTTATGAAATTTATTCATTATGTTAAGTCTTAAGGATATAGAAAATCATTATTCTGATAGTATCAAGGGATTTAAGCGTAATATTTTACGTGAGTATTTACAATATAAAATATTGCAGATTGTCTTTGGTTCAAAATATGCCAACAGGCTTTCATTTTTAGGAGGAACTGCATTGAGGATTGTTCATAACAATACTAGGTTTTCCGAGGATTTAGATTTTGATAATTTTAATCTTACGGAAACAGATTTTAGTGAGATATCTGAATTGGTAAAAAAGCATATGGAGCTGGAAGGTTATGTAGTAGAAATTAGGAATGTGTATAAGGGGGCTTATCGTTGCTATGTCAAAATTCCTAAGATTTTATTTGATAATGGAATTTCGGAATATGAGGAAGAGAAGATATTAATTCAATTAGATACGGCTCCACATGGATTTCTCTATGAGCCAGACAGGGTTATACTTAATAAGTTTGAAGTCTTTACGGAAATAAGCGTTACTCCTTTAGATATAATTCTAGCACAGAAGATATTTGCAATTTTTAATCGTAAAACAATGAAAGGAAGGGATTTTTTTGACGTATTATTCTTGCTTGGAAAGGCAAGACCTAATTATGATTATTTGCAGATGAAGATGGATATTAAAAATGGAGATCAACTGAAGAAGAAGTTATTGTCTCTTGACGGTGAGGTAGATTTCAAGAAGATGGCTAAAGATGTGGAACCGTTCTTGTTTCAAGCAGATGATGCTCAAAGAATCACATTGTTTTTAAGTTATATTAAGAATCTTGATTTTACGAATTAATTTAGTAATAGATGTGTTGTTGGGGGTATATGGATGACCGATATTTTAGGATTAACCCGAGAAAAACATAACTAAACTTTTGTTTTAGTAGTACTAAAATGAAAGTTGAATTACGAAAGTAATAAATGAAAGGAAAAAAAGAAGCATCTTTAATAGTGGGGTGCTTGTTTTATATTATAATGAATGGGGGCTAAGACGGGAATAATAAAGCTTTATTATGCATTAATTGACATTATAGCGAACATAGAGTATACTTAAATTAATAATTTATGATTACTCATTATTATATATTTATATGATTACAAGGCAAGAATTAGCTTTGAAGAATGAATGGTGGGTTAATGATCAATACATAGTGGAAGAGATGAATCTACCTAAACGGGAGTTATTTTCTGTTATTGAAGATAACTTAGAGCATTCATTAATGCTGAATATAGTTGGGCTAAGAAGAGTGGGTAAGAGTACTATTATGCGACAAGTGATTGGCAGCTTGCTTGATCAAAAGATTAAGCCGACAAATATTTTCTATTTTCTTTTTGATTATTCTAGTCAAATACAGAGGCCTGAATTTTTGGATGAGGTTTTGTCTGTCTATTTTAAAGAAGTAATCAATAAGCCGAGTCTTTCTCTGAATGAGAGGGTTTATGTATTATTAGATGAAATTCAATATATTGATGATTGGCAATCGATTTTAAAGCGTTATTATGACTTATCTGGGAAGAAAATTAAGTTTATTATTACTGGATCGCAGAGTGTTTTATTGAAGGGGAAGTATCGGGAAAGTTTAGCTGGTCGAGTTTTTGATTATTACTTACCTCCGCTATCTTTTAGGGAGTTTATTAAGATTAATGAAGAAGAGGTGAAGGTACTTGATAAATATGATTTATTAAGATTACCTGATGTTTATGGTAATCTTGATGATTATAATACTTATCATGGAGCAAAAATAAGTGAATTAAGTAGGGAATATTTGATTACGGGCCAGTTCCCGGAGACAAGGCAATTGTCAACAATTGAGAATAAGCAAGAATATATAGCAGAGGCGGTAATCGGCAAGGTGATAGATGATTGTATTAGGATTTTTAATATAGAGAAGGTAGATGAATTTAAGTTGATAACTAGACATATTTTAAATAATGTCGGTTCAGTTTTTGAGCAGGCAAACATTGGTAGAGAGATTGCTATATCTCGTTTGACATTGGATCGGTATTTGGAATATTTAAAAAGTAGCTATATTTTTGAAATTCTTTATAAGTATCATAAGAGTCCGATTAAGAGGGGGCGTATTTTGAAAAAGATTTATACGCCATGTATTAATTTTACTTGCGCTTTAAATTTTTATCGAGAAAGTCATATTGATGAAGTGCCTCAAGCTTTTGGTAAAATAATAGAAAATGTAGTCTATAATACATTAATGCAGAAGTATAGAGGTAGTCAGATGACGGAATCTTTAAGTTTTTGGAGGCAGGGGGAGAAAGAAATTGATTTTCTGATTAATCAAGGGGATAGACAATTACCTATCGAGGTTAAATTTTCGAATGAAATTGGATCGAGGGAAATAGCAACAATACTTGATTTTATGAGAAAGAAAAAGACGGAATATGGTGTTATAGTTACTAAGAATGAATTAAGTAGGAAGGATGTTAGTGGTCAAACCCTTTACTATATTCCTTATTATCTAATATTAATGATGATATAGTAGTTGATATGTAAGGAATACTAAGAGACGGGCATGGTTTCATGCTCGTTTTGCTTTGGAAAGCGTTACTCATTTCATGCTCATTTTGTATTGGATAATGCTTTAATGCTTTAATTTGACAGGAATATCCTTATCTGGTAAACTAGTACTCAAGAGACACATTTGATGTCCTAGAAGTGCAAATGCTAGGAGTTATTTTATTTCTAAAAGCATATGATGCTTGAAGATATAGATAACCAGAAGCAGAGACGCTCTAGGTGCTAGATGTTCTGAAGATCCTCCTAATCTCCAAGGCATTGATACCAGATAGGTACTGATGCTTAGAAACACAAGACACCATAATAAAGTGAGAAGTGCAGATACTCTTAGTGCGGACACTCTTTTTTTATTATACCAATATGTTCATAAGTGAATATGTGTCCTTGTTAGTAGCCGGGTTCGGCGGTGGTATGCTCAGGGGATGTATCGGGTACCTGAAGCATCAGTATAGTTATAAGAATGTGGGGTTCGATTTGCCATATTTCTATGGGATGAGCTTCCTTTCGGGAATAGTAGGATTATTGACTTCGGTAGCTATCAATGAGTCGGGGATGTTGCCGTCAATAGGATATTTCACTCCAGCTTTCGCTTTCTTGGTCGGTTATGCTGGGGGAGATTTCTTGGATGGAGTATATAAGATAATATTGAATAGGAACAAGTAACAGCTATCTTCTTATGGATAGCTGTTTCTTGTTCTTCAAGAAAAGATATATGAGTAACAAAATAGGTAATCATATCTTGGTGTTGTATGCAGAAGATATATCAGGATGGATGTCCATAGCCAGATCGCTTAAATTGATACCTAAGTATAGGTTCGATGATGAGCTGTATGAGCGTCGAGGGATGAGGTATAAGAAAGGGGTGTTGCAGGTGAAGCTCTTTGGATGGTGGATCAATCTCGGGAAAAGGCCGAAGTTCAAGAATATGGACTTTGGAGCTTGTGATTCTTTCTTGGATTTTGGGAAGAGCTATAGGGCTAAGCTTGCTTATTTTGAGTGGTGTCCTGTAGAAGAAAGAAGCAATAAGCTGATCTTTGTCTTTCAGAAGAATATTCCGGATAGAGAATTTCTTGAGAAGTTTCTAAAAGGGGAACAGTATACGATGAGGGTATGTAACCCTAGGTTGAATAGGCGTATGGTCCTAGCCAGTAAGAGCGTGTGGGACTTGCGAGGGTTTTCCGGGAAGGGTCGGTATAATCCTGGTATGCATAGTTGATCCTAGGGGAGGGGGATTGGAACATAAGGTCTGATACAGGGTTCTAGGCAAAGGATTATAGTGGGGAGGAGAGTGTGTGAAACATATATCATGCCGGTCAAGGGTTCAATATGCGGATTGACTATGAATGATTTTAGGTATTTGTTATAAAAATGATTTGACATTATTAATTTGTTGTATTAAATTGGAAATATAACAAATAATTGTCAAATTTAGATTTATGATAACTAAAATTAGAGTAAGTAATTTTTATTCAATCGGGAAAGAGATAGAACTGAATTTCTTAAAGAACGGAAAGACGGAACTTCCTGGGTATTTTAGTCATAAGTCGGATGAGAAGGTATCATTGATAAATGGGTTCTTTGGGGCTAATGCAAGTGGGAAGAGCAATATTCTGAAAGCTATTACTACTTTAATTAGGCTCATATATAATATCAAAGGGAGTGTGGATGAACGATTATTTATTCCTAATATGCATAAGGATTTCAAGGGTCTTCCTACTAAATTAGGAATAGACTTCTTATTCGGTAGTAATCATTATAAATATGACTTGGAGATAATGCATGGACGTGATGTGGTCAAGGAGGAGCTATATCTCACTAATACCGGGAATAAGTGGGCACAGCCTAAGAATATCTTTATCAGGGGTGAATCGGGTATAAGGTTCGGTTCTGATTACAGGGATTATGAGAATTATCTTTCTTTGGTGGTCGTAGGTAGTAATCAGACTTTCATTTCTCACTTGATCACTAATGTCAAAGCGAAGGTATTGGTCGATTTCGAGGAGAATAGAGATCGTTTCTTCCTTAAGAATGATGGATTCGATACCATACTTCCTTTTGCGATGGCATCTGCTATCAAGGTTTTCAATGTGGTGAATACTAATGAGGCTGATGAATTCTTAGAAGATACGAAGAATATTGTCAGATGCTTTGATGATTCGATAGAGGAGATCAAGATCGATAAGAAGGGTGATAATCTGTTCATAAAAGTAGGGCATAAGGATTTTGTTGAGGATATTGATATTTCTCAGGAGTCTGCTGGAACAAGAGAGCTATTCTGTCATATATATGATATCCTGAAGGTCTTTAAAAGGGGTGGTACGGTCGTTTATGATGAAACTAATAGATATTATCATCCAGAGATCGAAATGGCCTTAGTGGGGCTTTTTAAGGACAAGGAGAGGAATAAGAATAATGCTCAGATATTCTTTGCTTCACATAATCACAATACTTTTGACCTGCTTGAGCTGGATCAGGCATATATCGTAGAAAAGACATTGTCTTATTCTGAAGCATACAAGGTATCAGAAGTAGAAGGTATTAAGAAGAGGGATAATATCAAGAAGAAGTATGGTCTGGGGTTGCTTGGAGGAAGCCCGGATGTTGAATTATTCGATTATGTATTGAAGCAGGTCATATGATTAGAAAGCAGGAAAGGTTGATCTTTATCTTTTGTGAGGGGGATGCTGAATCCAACCTTTTCAGCTTCTTAAGATTTTATTATTCCAATAAGAAGAATACTTTTAGGATGAAGGGCATGGGCGGATTTGAGAATCTTATTCAATTCAAAGAGAGGTATGATAAGATGATGAGAGGTCTGAGATATGAATATGGCAAGGTATTTATTGATATGAAGTCATGTTTCATATTCGATAACGATCTTGAGGATTCGGGGCGAATCGTATCATTTCTGGAAGATAATGGCCATATGGTCCAGTTATGTGATCCGAATATAGAGGGGTTGTTGCTTGAAATCAGCGGTAAGCAGGTGAGAGAGAATACGAAGGATGAACTTTTTAGGAAGAAGATCAAGAAGGATTTTGAGAGTCATTTCTGTTGTGAGGCTCATGAGGTGAAGGAGGTCAAGTTAAAAGAGATATTTACTGAGGATGTTCTTAGAGAGAAGCTACCTGTTTTGTATAGCATGTTCAAGGCTGGATGATAAGTATTAAAAGTTGAGATTGTGTAAATTCATTGACTATTGTGGGGTTTTGTTTTAAAGTTAATAGTATATTAATTTATTACTTTAATCATGAAGATTCTCTGGTTCACATGGAAAGATAGGAAGCACCCTCTTGCGGGAGGAGCAGAGACCTTCAACGAAGAGATTGCAAAGAGACTTGCTAAGGATGGGCACAAGTCGTCTTTTGGTAGCTGGGTTTCCATGATGCAGCAGAGAGGAGAATACCTCGAACCAGTGAGAGTATAGAGATGGAACCAGTAACTAATCTAGAGAGAAGTATTTTGAGCTCAATATCCTTTTTTAGGGATGCTAATTCTTAATTAAAATTATTTTTAGTTATTATGAGATTAGGACTTAAAATTAATAACAGTATTCTAAAAAATAGAAAAAAAGATACTAAGAGGGTGAAAAAGGAATGTGATGAATTGCTAAAGAATGCCTTTTCTTCCTTTGAACATGGAGTCGAGCACTTAGTCGATGGTGTAAATGAAAAAAATATAAAGTTTTCTATACTGCACATCTTTAATGCTATAGAATTGATTATAAAGTATTATTTGCTAGATGAAAATGAGGTTTTAATTTTGACAAATATAGATGATAAAAATTATCTCAAAAATGATAACATCAAAGATGATGATCAATCCACTGCAGATATACGCACGCTTCTCCTTAGAATGAACAGGTTTTCAGACTATGTCTTTACCGATGATTTTTTAGAAAATATTGAAAAATTAAGAAAAAAAAGAAATCTTATTGAGCATAAGAAATTTGTCATAGAAGACGAGAAGGATATATTAAAAATACTGTTTTTTATTGTAGAAGGGTTTGTAGATTTCGTTTTTTTACTAGAGTCTTCAGCTCCTTTTGAGGACATTGGCTTTAGTGAACGATGGGTTAATAATCTAGGCTCTAGACTAGCAGACTACCTATGATATAGTTAATTTAATGCTAAAAGACGGGAAAATTTCATGGTACAGGGTCAAAAAAATTATTGAGTGCTTTTGCCTTGATATTACAGCTTCAAAAACAGCACTGTTATTAGGATTAAATAGGAACACAATCAACCATTATTACAAGAAATTTAGACTAGCGATATATGCTCATCAGTATCAGGAATTTAAAAAGATGTTTGGAGAAGTAGAGTTAGATGAGAGCTATTTCGGAGCTAAGAGGAAAAGAGGATTTGCAGGAAAACTAAAAAGGGGAAGAGGTACTTTAAAGCAACCAGTATTTGGTATATTAAAACGTAACGGAAAGGTCTATACAGAAATTATTCCAGATTGTAAGAAAGATACTTTAAGCTTGATAATTAAAGGAAAAATAGATAAATCAGCGGTAATATATTCTGATGGATGGAGAGGATATGATGGATTAGTTGATATAGGGTATGATAAGCATTTTAGGGTCAATCATGGAGATAGTGAGTTCTCAAAAGGACAAGGAGTTCATATTAATGGCATAGAGAACTTTTGGAGCTTTACGAAGAGAAGATTAGCTAAATTCAATGGAGTTAAAAAGAACTTCGATCTTCACTTAAAGGAGTGTGAGTGGAGATATGGAAAAGAATATGATATACTTAAAAAAGAATTAGAAATAATAATAAAAAAGTATGACATCTAGGCTAGTGTGCTAGTCTAGAGCCAAAGAAAATATCACCATTACTAATACAAAGATTAGAAATCCAATAAATAATATTCTTGATTTTTTATCAATTAAATCTTTCATACAATTATTTATTACCCAAATCCCTAATCCAATTCCTTAACTCATTCTCATTTTCAAAATCCACCACCAATTGGACCCTCTCCCTCTTCTTACTTACTTTCAATTTATCATAACCAAATAAGCCTTTCAACTTTTTCTCAAAGAAATCCCTATTCTCAAACACCACCGCCCCTGCTACGACTACTTTCTTCTCCGGCTTTTCTCCTCTTGAAACCTTTTCCGTATCCCTTACAGTATAGTTATTAGCTAATATATCTTCAAAGACTTTCTTCTGTATGTCGGGCTCTTTTATCGACAACAAAGCTCGGGCATGCCCCTCGGTCACCCTTTCCTGCTTCAATGAATCTTTGATATATTCTGGCAATGTCAAAATCCTTAAACTATTCGACACTGCTTCACGACTCATTCCAGCTATCAAAGCTATTTCTCTCTCTGTCAACGAAAACTCATTCTTCAACTGATCCAAAGCCTCAGCCCTATCAATCGGATTCAAATTCTTTCTCTGAACATTCTCAATCAAAGCAATCTCTAGTTTCTCCCTATTTCCTTTTTCCTTTATAATCACAGGAACCTGCTTCAAACCAGCCAGCTTCGATGCCCTATACCTTCTCTCTCCAGCGATTATCTCATACTCAATATTCTTCACCGCTCCATCTCCCACCTCTTTTTTCGTCACAATAATTGGCTGCAAAACCCCATATTTCTTGATTGATTCTGACAAAGAATCCAACTCTTCCTGCCCAAACTCCTTCCTTGGCTGATAAGGATTAGGCTTCAATTTATCAACATCCACCCAAAAGATATAATCCTTCTGCAGGATATCATCCTTCTTTACCCCCTCACCATTATTCCTTTTTGGTATTAATGACTCTAAACCTTTTCCTGCCATATGATTATTATTTATCCCTTGTATTATGTATTAACTCACGTGCCAATTCCCTAAAAGTATGAACAGCTACAGAATTAGGAGCTGATCTCAGTACTGTACGACCATGTACAGGCGCTTCTGCAATATCAATTGTCCTAGGAATAACCGTATCAAAGACATAACCTGGAAAGTTCCTCCTAATATCCTTAGCCACCCTCTGACAAAGATTACTGTTTTTTGCATACATGGTCAAAACAGCTCCAGTAATCCGTATACCCAATTCAAGGTTATTATTAATCAAAGCTATATTATCAATCAACTGCCCCAACCCTTCTACAGAAAGATATTCACATTGAACCGGTATCAAAACTTCATCACTAGCAACTAAAGCATTCAAGGTCAATAATCCTAAACTCGGTGGACAATCTATAAATACATAATCATAAGCCCCCTTCACCATATCAATCGCTTCTCGTAATTTAAACTCCCTATCCTGCATATTAATTAATTCAATTGTAGCGCCAGCCAAATCATGAGAGGCTGGCATAATATCATAAGCCAAAAAAGAAGTCTTCTTTATAGCCTCCCTAGGAGAAATCTGCTCAGTTAAAACGTCATATGTAGAAATAGTCACTTTCTTCGGATTAATACCCAAAGAAAAAGTTGCATTAGCCTGTGGATCAATATCCACCAATAGAACCTTCTTTCCAAAAGCAGTCAAAAAAACCGGCAGATTGACCGCCACCGCAGTCTTACCGACTCCGCCTTTTTGGTTTGCAATTGAGATTACTTTTGTCATTAATTACATTTTACCACAAATAGAAAATTTTACAAATTCTATAATATATGATAAATATTATAACGTAAGGAAAGAGCCGGAGTGGCGGAATTGGCAGACGCGTAGCACTCAAAATGCTATGAGGGCAACTTCGTGTGGGTTCAAGTCCCACCTTCGGCACATAAACTACACTAGCACCAATCTAGTGTTTTTTAATATAAAAAAAGAGGATTATAACCATAACCCTATTCTCCTTCTTCAATACTGATTCTGAATCCCTTACCAGGACCTCCAGGAATATAACCCTTCTTATTCTTCGGATCATACTCTCCAAAAACATTAATCAGTTTTCCGATGACTTCTGGAAATATCTGCGGATACCCCCTTAGGTGTATCAACTCTTCCCCTGCCTCGATATTCTGGATATCTTCCTTATTATCAAGACCAATCTTTATCGTAATGTTCAAAACTCCTTTTTCATCTATCTTCATTGATACCATCTCTATTCCTCCTATTACATTTTTACTATCTAATATACTAATATATTTGTCAATCCCTTGACAATATTAGTTATTTAAACTATTAAATTACTATTCCTATGATATAAGTGAGATATATCATCATATCAATATTGAGGAATACAAAAAGGAGTCATAATATGACCGAAAAAAGACTTAGACTATACGGACGTCTCTCTATCGGTATTACTGAAGAGAGCGAAGAGAAAGTAGAGTATTTCAAAGAAATGGTCAACGAGGCCATTGCCATGCTCGACAAGGATGACCTTGAGAATGTCGCTGCCGTAGCCCTCTTCCTCGAAGAAAAGACTGAGGAGATCAAAAAGGAGCTTTACTCCAAGATGACTAAAGCAATCAATGATTGCGGAATCAACCTTTCTATCGAGTACTAATAAGACAATAAAATTGTCTTTTTTTTATTATAAAAGAGCCCTAAGGCTCTTCTTAACTATCTAAATCCATTTGTATCTTGTCTCCAGGTAAAGACCCTGTTCCTCTTCCCATCGCTCTATCTAAATCCATTTGTATCTTGTCTCCAGGTAAAGTATTCATATTAGGCCATATCTTCTTCCCTGGATATATTATCGTTCCTACTCCTATCTTGGCTCCATCTCCAATAATTGTTCCGAACTTCTTTCTTCCTGTATCAACTAACTTATCCTTAATCTTCGTCTTTACATTATTACCATCATGTCTAAGGTTAGCTACGATAGTCCCTGCCCCTAAATTACAATTTTCTCCAATAATCGAATCACCTACATAAGAAAGGTGTTTAATGTTAGTTCCCTTACCAATTATACTCCTGCTTATCTCCACCGCTTGACCAATCTTAACACCATCCTCTAAAGCAGTTCCACAACGGATATAACAATTTGGACCAACAATACAGCCTTTTCCGATATAGACAGGACCCTCAACATATGCCCCACTCTTAATCACTGCCCCTTCATCAATCAAAACATCTCCCCTTATCTGGACATTATTCTCTACCTCATAACGAGTATTACCAAAACCTGCTTTCATGCCCTGAAAAAGATATTCAAACCCAGTTAAAGCATCCCACGGATAAGAAGCAGGAAACCAATGCTCAGCTACTTGATGATAAACTTCTTCTTTTTCAATCATTATCTTTAAATAATCCGTAAATTCATACTCTCCTCTTTCAGACCTCTCAATCCTATAACTAAATATCTCCTTAGAAATATAATACATTCCAGTATTAACCAAATTAGATTCAGGATTGTCAGGCTTCTCCACTATACTTCTAACAGTTTCTCCCCTTACTTCCACTACTCCAAAAGCCGAAGGATTATCATGCTTCTTCACTAAAATAGAAGGAAAACTGCCTAAAAGCCTCTGAATATCATCTTTAAAATAGAAATCATCACCATTCAGCAATAAGAATCTATCTTTAATAGACTTCTTACATAATAATGCCGCAGCTCCAGTCCCATCAAGATTATCCTGAAAAATATAGTTTATCTTTATACCCTGATAATCATTACCAATAACACTCTTAATAGCCTCTGCTTTATAATTCACAATCAAAAACACTTCATCCACTACACCTTTCAACTGAGTCAGATTATGCTCCAAAATAGACTTCCCAAATAATGAAAATAAAGGTTTTGGCTTAGTTAATGAAAGTGGAAGGAATCTTGTTCCATTCCCAGCTGCTAAGATTATTGCTTGCATGTTGATTTCTATTCACTTATATTTATTATCACCCAATCAAATCCATTACTGTCCTTGTTAATACTTTCGGATTATGAATTGGATTATTATCAGATAAAAGCAGATTTTTCCCTATAAATTTCTTATTATTCAATCCTTCATCCACCCTTACCATAGATAATAATTCTGGATGTTTTTTCTTCATCTCTACATACCTCTCTTCAGGAACCATCTTCTTATTATACACCACATAGTCCAATTCAGTCCCCATATATTTCTCTATCACCTCAGTAAAATCCTTAACTGAAAATCCATTAGATTCCCCATTCTTATTCATAATATTACACAGATATATCTTCCTCGCCTTACTCCTCCTAATTGCTTGAGATAATCCATCTACCAGTAATATCTGCACCAAAGAAGAATAAATATCTCCTGGCCCAATAATAACTGCATCAGCATCCTCTATCGCTTCTACTGCATGAGGACATGCTTTTGCCTTAGGAGTCAAGAAAAGTTCCTTAATTTTTAGATTAGGATCATGCTTCGGCACATCTATATTCGTCTCCCCCACAATATGCTCCTCATTTTCTAAAATAGCATGAAGTTCCGAACTAGAAAAAGCTGTCGAAGGATATATTTTAAAGTCATTTCCCAAAAGACTATTAACTTTTCTAAAAGTTTCTCCATAACTCCTCTCAGCATTCAAATGAATAGCTAACATCATTAAATTACCAAGATTATGACCTTTCATCTCTCCACTATCAAACCGATAATCCAAGACCCTTTTCAAGAAAGGATTAAGGTCTGAGAGGGCTAAAAAAGCCCTTCTCAGGTCCCCAAAAGACACAACACCATAATCCCTTCGTAATCGCCCAGAAGACCCTCCTGAGTCAAGTACAGCCGAAATCACTGTTATCTTTACTGGATAGTTCCTTAATTGAGAGAGTAAGGCCATTGGCATAGCATTACCCCCGCCAATACAAACAACTTTCTTCTTTCTCCCTTTCTTCTCCTTTTTATTATTTACAAATGGGTTTGTAAGCATTTTTCAAAGCTGTTTTTCTTGTCAAATCCTGCCATTGTCTCAGTCTCGAAAGAAGATCTTTTCTCTTGATATATTACCCCCAAAGGAATCCTTCCTTCATTTCCATAATTCCATTCCTTAATTAGTTTCATAGCTGCCTCTTTCGAAGACAAATCAGGATTTTGTCCACAATAAACCCTTTCGTTATAAAAATCAATATTATTATAGAAAGAAACGCATGGCTGCAAAACTTCGAGGAAAGAAAACCCTTGATGCTTATCAGCTTCCAAGATTAAATTCTTAAGATCTTCCACCTTACTAGAATAACCTCTAGCAATAAAAGAAGCATTGCATGCTAATAGCAATTCCAAAACATTTAAAGGTTCTTCAATTGTACCTTCTGGAGTAGATCGCGTCTTCAAACCTTTTGGAGTAGCTGCTGTAAATTGCCCCGTTGTCAAGGCGAACAACCTATTATTATGCATTATCACATTAATATTAGCATTCCTCTTAGCTGCATGTACCATATGAGATATCCCCTCATCTAAACACCCCCCATCTCCAAGAAAAGCAAATAACTTTAACTCTGGATTCGCTATCTTAATACCCTCTGCTAAAGATATCGATCTTCCATGTAATCCAATAAAGCTATTAAGATTAAGGTAATCAGCTATCTTCGAGCTACAACCGATATCCCCCACAATAACAATATTTTCTTTAGGAGTCCCTGATTCTATCATTGCTGTAATAGCCTGCTTAAAAGCCATCAAAACTCCAAAATCCCCACACCCAGGACACCATGTATTAGGACAAGTTGTTTCTAAATTGATTTTTTGATTCTCCATATTATTTGGTCTTAGAAATTAATTTTGAAATCCTACTCTCGAGCTCCTCTATATAGAAAGGCCTTGAACTATATTTCAATATCGTTTTATCAGCCTTAATTCCATATTCTGCCATCACCTTACCTAACTGAGACATAGCATTATTCTCAACCAGAATAATCTTTTCAGCTCCTTGCAAAACCTTTTTCATCTGTTTAACTGGAAAAGGAGACATTACTATTGGTTGCACAAATTTTAAACCCAATTTCTCAGACACTTCCTTTACAGCTCCTGCATTAAAGCCCCAAGATATTACGACAGTTTTCGAACCCTTATTACCATATACTGCTACTGCTTCAGGACAATCAGCTACCTTCTTCATCTCTTCAAACTTTCTCATTCTTTTCTCCTGCATGGATGTAATCAAAGCCTCATCTGTTTCAATAGTTAAACCAGCTTCATCATGTTCATAACTGCTTGCCTTAATAATTGCATTAGGAGTTCCAGGATATGCCAAAGGAGAAAGCCCTTCTTCTGTAATTCTATACCTCATATAATCACCTTTCTTATTCCACAATAGCTCCTTTTCCTTCTTAATTTCCTGAAATGTATCCTTTGACACAGAAAAAGTCCCCTCGGAAAGCTCCTTATCAATCAACAATATTGCTGGAGTCTGATACTGCCAAGCCCAATTAAGTAACTTTCCTGACCAAACAGCCGTTTCTTCAGCCGTTGACGGAGCTACTACAAACTTCTCAAAATCACCAGGACCAGGATTAATACAGAATAACAAATCAGATTGCCCACTATAAGTCGGTACCCCAGTTGCTGGACCCATTCTCTGACTATTAACAAACACTACAGGTGTTTCCGCCATAGCGGTAAAACTAATCACCTCAGAAAACAAAGCAAATCCACCACTCGAACTAGCAATCATTGTCCTCTTTCCAGCATAAGCCGAACCCACTGCTTCATTAGCAACCGCAATCTCATTCTCTAATTGTATAGTCAAAACTCCTAAATCGTTCTGATGTTCAGCAAAATAATGTAACAATCCACTAGCTGGAGTCATTGGGTAAGCATAGTACATATCTAATCCTGCTTTAGCTGCCCCTAATGCCGTAGCTTCATTACCAGTCATAAGTAATTGAGGAGCTTTTGAATTTAATACCTTCTCTATCTTTGCAACCTTTTCCACTGAATCATAAGCAGCTTTTGCAATTTCTAAGTTATTTCCTTTATTCAACTCTTTCTCAACTATCCCTTTAATAATTGACCAATCAATTCCAGCTATCTTAGCAAAACCTCCTATCATCGCCGTATTAGCCATAATCGGTATTCCACCCAAATCTTTCACAATCTTATCAGCCTCTACCCCATATCCTTCCTGATCCATCACCTTATTACTATTAAATATCATCAAACCACCTTTCTTCAAATCCTTCTTATGCATCTCAGCAGTTTTCTTGTCTAAAGCAATTACCATATCCACCTTCTCTCTCCTTCCAGCTATAGGCCCATCGGCTATCCTTATCTGTGAAAAGTTATGACCTCCTTTTACTAATGACTGATAATCATCATAAATGTATACGAAATACCCTAATTTCTTGAATACCTTAGCCAGGATTAACCCAGCCTTTCTCGATCCCTGCCCAGCCTGTCCACCTATAATGATTGAATATTCTATTGGCATTATATTTTAATGAATTACTTATTATTTATTATACAAACCCATCATACTACAAAAACCACAGCCTTCCAAGTCAGCCATTCACCTATCGTCTGTTAGGCCTCCTACCTCACCTCCTCTACTCCAAAGTAGTACGTAGGAGGATTTAAAACATATTTTGAAAACATAATCATCGAATAATCAATCGGATAAGAACTATAATTACACCCATGAAATTCGATATTGAAATCTGGCTTTGTAATTAATGAATTACTTCCAACATTCACCACATGACTCTTTCTTACCCTACCAGAAGTTGTATAAACCTCACTAAGCCTAGGACAAGTTGTTGTTCCATTAAAACCATTTTCTGGTTGATAATAATAAGAAGTATCTCTTACAACTGTATTCGAATACGAACAAATAGCTACCACATCTTCACAACTCGCAGAAGAATAATGACTCGGCCTATTCACATAATATGTCAACATATATGCCTTTGTCTTATCAAATTTCTGATTAGAAGCAATATATATACCCCACCAACCAGAACCATTAAAAGTAATCCTACCACTAGCTATTGAATAACTTGCCGAACCGCTATTAGCAAATTTATTAGTAAACCACTTATTAGTATCAAGTATCCCTGATGAAAAATCCTCAAATAACAAGAATGTACCATTACCATTAGACCCGGAAGCTAAAGCCTGGTCACCATAATATGCATATATATTAGATACCCCCATCGGAATGAATGGTACCTTAACCCAGAACCTAGCAGTCGATGAATC
>Ga0302241_1000829_pt1 | contig 25481 bp, 23 predicted proteins | sample AAG_UR_Arg_MG_FD_193532 | JGI IMG/M metagenome (GOLD analysis project Ga0302241, IMG submission 193532) | Enriched activated sludge microbial communities from anaerobic digester in WTTP, New Holstein, Wisconsin, United States - AAG_UR_Arg | ecosystem: Engineered > Bioreactor > Anaerobic >... | reverse complement strand
TTCGACAAGCTCAGCGCGGCGCCTCTATCTTTGAACGAAAGAGAGGGGGGATCGTGCCATGATCCATATGAAATTGCAGAGGTACATTCAGACAAATTTTGCTGGAGCCTCTACTGCCTGCCGTATATCGGAGTTCTCCAGTGAGCCTTATGTCTAAACTCCCCCTTCTCTTCCCCAAAGAGAAGGGGGCCGGGGGGATGAGTTTGGAGAGCTTCCGGCGGCCTGGAGTTCTTATCAACCGTGCGAGGCGAGATCAACGCCCCCGGCGCTCCGCGCCACCCCCGGAGGGGGTTTTGCTAATGCCGATAGCCGGCGGAAGTCAGATTATCAACAGACATCATCGAACAGTCGTTAAGCAGCTCATCTTAAATCCCCAGAGCCTCCGGCAGCTCCCCTTTGATAAAGGGGAGCCTTATCGAGAAAACTTGTCGCTGTTGGAAAGGATAGAGTATTAATCTTCCGTAGAAAGTACGCGTAAGAGGAGCCCCTTCATCGAAGGGGGCGCGGCTCCCCGGTTTTCGGGTATGGTACAGTCGCCTGATTAACTGAACAGGGGATAGCGTCGCCGCGCCAATAAATTGTCATCTGCCCCGCACTTACTCCCTTCAGCCTGTTTTGGCGAACAGTTGGCGGGATTTAATGCTTTACCCCGAGCACTCTCGCGTGTTTTCTGAATCGGGTTTTGTTCATGAATCGAGAAAGAATCTCATCCATCGAAAAGCGTCTGCAAGAGCTTGAATCGGAAAGGGCACGGCTGATACGGGAACTTGAGTCGTTGAAGGCCGATTCCCCAGGAGAAATGGTCGACAGATTCGGGACCCGCGCGCTGGAAAAGGTTCCATCCGGAGCGGAGGAGAAGATATCCCTCTTCCTGTCGTTATTCAGAAGCCGTAAGGATCTTTATTCGCGATTATGGGAAAATACAAGGAAAGGAACGAAGGGGTTTTCACCCGTCTGTTCAAACGAGTGGGCCGCCGGCATATGCCGGAAGCCCGCAGTGAAATGCCATGAATGCGCGTCGAGGAGATTTGAGCCTTTCGATGAAATGACGGCAAGGGCCCATCTCGAGGGAAGAATCGTTATCGGATCATACGCCATCAATACCGATGATACGTGCGTATTCCTCGCCGCTGATTTTGACGGTGCGGGATGGAGGGAGGACGTCCTGGCGTATCGCCGGTCGGCTTCAGTTATGGGAATCGACGCGGCCGTTGAGATATCCCGCTCGGGCAACGGCGCCCATGCCTGGATATTCTTCTCGCATTCGATACCGGCGAGGATCGCTCGTACTCTCGGCACGCTAGTATTGAACAACGCCTCCTCTCTGCGGTTGTCGTTTGGCTTCGAGAGTTATGACCGTTTCTTCCCCAGCCAGGATTACCTTCCCGAGGGAGGTTTCGGAAATCTCATCGCCCTCCCCCTGCAGAAATCTTCCCGGGGAAAGGGCGCCACCGTATTTGTCGACGACGATCTGTCATCCTTCGGCGATCAGTGGGCGTATCTTTCTGGACTGAGACGGCTGTCTCTCGAGAACGTTGAAGACATTTTACGGCCTGCCATGAGTCAAACCGGCGTGCCCTCATTATATGTGACGGTCGATCCGGAGGTCACCGACGCCGAAAAGGCGATTGCCACGCAAGGTTTGAGGGATAATGAGCTGAAAGACGCGAAACCGATGGAAATCCGTATCGGTCCCGGAGTGATGATAGATATTACCGGCTTACCGGGTCGTATCGTCCATGCGATCCGGCGGATCGCGACCTTCGCAAACCCAAAATATTTCGAACTTCAGTGCCTTCGTTTTTCGACCTGGAAAACGCCCCGTTACATAAGCTGCGTCGAGCTGATCGAGAAAGACATATTCCTGCCGCGAGGAACCCTCGCGGAATGTAAATCTCTGGTGAAATCGACTGGAGGCGAATTCGTTATCCGTGATGAACGGCCGGTCTTTCAAAAAAGTGAGATAAGTTTTACCGGCGTCCTCAGGGATGAACAGCTATCGGCCGTCCAGGCGATGCTCGAACACGAGCACGGCGTTCTGGTGGCCCCACCCGGCGCGGGGAAAACGGTCATGGCCTGCGCCCTTCTCGCGGGAAGAGCCGTTCCCACGCTCATCCTGGTTCACCGGAAACAGCTCATCGAACAGTGGAGAAACCAGATCATGTCGCTTCTCGGAGTTGAGAAGAAGGCCATAGGCGTACTGGGCGGTACGGAGAAAAAAATGAAAGGATTCATCGACATCGCCATGATGCAATCGATCGCCAGGATGAGGGACGTGTCCTCGTTGAAGGACCGCTACGGAATGATCATTATCGACGAATGCCATCATGTCCCCGCCGTTTCGTTCGAATCCGTTTTATCATTATTTTCGGCCCGCTACGTGCTCGGTCTGACCGCAACGCCGTATCGGAAAGACGGTCTTCAGCCGATCATACACATGCAGTGCGGGCCGGTGCGTCACACGATTACCGCTCCCGAATCTTCAATCGTGGATAAAAAGGTCATAGTACGGGAGTCGTCCTTCGTTGTGCCGGAGGATTATGGCGAAAAACCCGCGATTCACGAAATATGGGAGGCCCTGATCAACGATGATAATCGCCAACGGATGATCGCGGAAGACGTGAAGGACGTCCTCGTTTCGGGAAGGTTTCCGCTCATCATATCCGATCGCAAGGAGCATCTCGCAAGCCTGTCGAGCCGAATCAGGGAGTCCACGGACGGCATCTCCGCCGAGGAATTCATGTTAACCGGCGATATGGGCAAGAAGCTGCGCAAAAAGGCATTGGATGATATTTACGTCCTCCAGGGGAGCGATACACGGCCCTATATTCTGTCAACGGCGTCCCTTATCGGCGAAGGTTTCGATCTTCCAGATCTTGATACGCTCTTCATCACGATGCCCGTGTCCTTCAAAGGCCGCGTCGTGCAGTACGCAGGAAGGCTTCATCGCGATACGGGCTCCAAGCGTGATATCATCATTTATGATTACTGTGATTCTTCTCTGGGCCTTACCGTATCGATGTTCAAGAAAAGGCTCTCCGCATATCGAGAAATGGGATATGAAATAATCCTTCCCGAATGCGGTAAGATAACTCGCATGGTAAAAAAATCCCGATAAAAGAAGGCGGGTAACGCCCGCGCTATGCGCCTATCCCCGGTAATTTAAACCGAATCACCACTTCGCCGGTCTCGCGGTCAATGCTGATTTTTTTCGAGTCCGATTCCGGAACCAGCGGCTTCCCCGTCGCCACCCGCATAATGCCGCTTAAAAAGGCGATACCTTGCTCCAGCACGCCTTCCAGTTTCTCCATCGTTTCCGGCGCGGCGTCCACCGCGCCGGGGGCTTCCTCCATCACGGTTTCCGCCGGGCGGGGCGGCTGGTTGATATCCCGCACGTCCTCCTGCTCCAGGATATCGGCGGTCTCCTCCGCTTCGATATCTACTTCCGTCCCGTCTTTTAACAGGACCTCGGGGTTCAGAAAGTAAGGGGTCGATGGGGATATCTCCTCCGTGGGGGAATGTTCCCGTCCGGCGAGGACCGAATCCTCGTTAAACATGGCCCGAAGGCCGCTGATGAATTCCTCTTTTTTCTCACGGCTGAACTCGACCGATGAACCCTCGCCTTCTATCACGGCATTGAAAAGGTCCTGCTTCATGTGTATGCCCGCAAGTACGCTCTCCTCTATGGAGCGCCGGGCGATGAGGTTGATGACGTTCACCGACGCGCTCTTCTGCCCTATCCGCATAACCCTGCCTATCCTCTGGGAAAGCCTGGCCGGGTTCCACGGAAGCTCCACGTTGATCACACAGTCAGCGTTCTGCAGATTAAGGCCCACGCCGCCGGCGTCGGTGGAGAGAAACACGCGGCACTCCGGATTGGACATGAACTCGCCCACCAGGTCCTGCCTTTTTGCCACGGGCACCCTGCCGGTGAATTCGACAAACGGAATTCCCAGCCCGGAAAGCATGTTCCCTATGAGATAAGTCATGGTGGTCCATTCGGTGAACATCACGGTTTTACGCCCGTTGCCGATTACGATGTCCGAGAGTATGCTCTGGAGCTCCAGAAGTTTGGGCGAGAGGTTCGTTTTTCGGTCGATCAGATACGTCGAGTTGCATACCATCCGCATGGACGTGAGTATCTGATGAATGCGTTTGATGTCCATGGGGGTATGGAATTTTTTCGCCAAAATCGGAAGGAGCATCCGCGCGTAACCCTGGTGAATGTCGTACTGTTCGGCTGTGAGCTCGATATAGTAGTTGTTCGTCACCTGATCGGGGAGCGAATCGAGCACATCTTCCCTTTTCCGCCTGATAACGACGTTTTTTAATTTGCGGTTGAGCCCATCAAGGTTCTTATATCCCTTCACCTTCGACTGTCTGCGCCGGTCCAGCAGGTAGTGCTCCGCCGCGAAGAGCCAGAGGGGAGAGAGCATCTCCGGATCCGCAAACTGTATTATCGAATAAAGGTCCTCGAGCTTGTTTTCAAGCGGCGTACCGGTCAGAACGACGGATTGGCGGCGGGGGATGGAGGAGACCGCCTCGTGCGTCCTGGTTTCGAAGTTCCTGATCCTCTGCGCTTCGTCGAGTATCACGAGGTCTGGCCGGGACCTCCTGATCGAAAGTATATCGCGCAGCACCGCCTCGTAATTCGTGATGACGAAATACTCGTTTGAGGTTTCGTAGATTTTCTGACGCTCGTTTCTCGCGCCGGATACGATCACCGCGTTCTCGCCGGTGAATTTTGCGATCTCGCGTCTCCATTGTTCTTTGAGCGACGAGGGCGAGATGATGAGAGCCCGGGAAAAGCCGAACAACTCCCTCTTCAACAACGCGAGCGCGATGGCCTGCAGGGTCTTGCCCAGGCCCATTTCGTCCGCGATGACGACCGATTTCTTAAAAAGGCCGAAATCGACCCCCTCTTTCTGATACGGATATAGTTCGGTCCTGATTTGGGAATAGTCGGATTTGTATTTTTTCCTCACGCTTTCGAGTTCCCTGTCGAACAGGGATTGCTGCACTTTGTAATACAGGAACTCATCGACCCGGACGGCCTTGTGTTCCTTCAACCGTTCGCTCATCTCAAAAAAATCGCACAGATTATCCCTCTTGTATATCCCCTGCGGATCAAAGTACTCATCGATGACATCGCGGCTCCGCGCATCGAGAACGTCCGTTTCCGCGTAATATTTCGGTTTGGCCGAGTATGCGTCCCAATAAAAATGCGCGAAGGTCAATCGTTCCTGCAACGCTTCCCCGGAGAAATTCTTTTCGGATCGGAATCGTTCGAGCAGATGCAACGTATGCTTACACGCGCCGAGGTGATTACTCTGATAATCGGGGCAGGTGCAGTGTCCCGTGCCCGCAATGGGATCGTATATGGTGACGAGATAGTGTTTTCCTTTCGCGGTCGTCACCAGGTGCTCCCCCTTATACGTATCGCCCCGGGTGACGGTAAAGCGCTCGGCTTTCGCCTTTTTCACGCGCGACTCCAGGGCCATGTCCCTGATTTCATCGAATCCGAGATAATCGCCGGTCGTTTCGGTGTCCGCGCGGGTATCACCGCCGGGCTTACTCAGGCGCACGGCTGCGTCCAGGCACGCCGCTACCGTATGTTTGCACCCCTTGCGCGGAAACGGGCAGGTGCAGGAATGGACGACCTTCCCTTCCCCCACGGATATGGTGATTTCATAATCCCCGTATTCGCCGTCTACGGAATACACGAATCTCGCTTTCGCGGGATTGAATTCCTTCAGCATATAATTTCCCAGGCGATATATATTTTCGCCGCGCTGGTAGATCACCGGGGAATTAGCTATTTTATTTCTGATATGGTCGATGGTGAGAATGGTCATGCGGAATTCCTCCCCCCTGCCGCTCAATGATTACCGCTGGTTCACGAGTCACAGTTGCGGCGCCGTCGGTAATGCACGTGAGACTGAGCTCATTGATGGATTTCTGACGTTCTTTTACGTCGCATGGATGCATCATTAAAGAAGCCTCGGGGAAAATAGTACTCTTTTTCGTCCGATCCATACAATTTTTTATTTTAGGGCGGTCACAAAAACCACCTTTTCTCACGCCCGCGAACCATATTTTCGCGAAACGGACGCCCCAATGGCAGCCATCTCGATCATCCTGTTCTCTATGAAACCAAAGACATGCTCTACACATACAGGAAATAGCTCAACCTGGCAAGCAATGGCCGAATTTTTGTGACCACATCGTCGATTGCGATTGAAAGAGTTGACTTTCCCCTGGCTTTTCAGCATTGTATTATATTGGCTGTTTTCGGTTGTGCCGGAAGGATGGATAATTAAACAATAATCACGACCCATATATTTCAAAGGGTTCCGCCGGGTGGCTTTTCTCCCACAGGTGGGCGGTTGGCCTGATGGCACTTCCGAAGCCTCCATCATATCGGGAGGAATTGTTCTTAAGGCGCGGACTTCCCCCCACACTTTTGTAAACAGGAGGAAAACGATATGGATACCGTTGTTCTTGGAATTTCGGGAAGCCTTAGAAAGGATTCTGTTTCCACCAAGTTACTTCGCGCCTTTGGCGAGAGGGCGCCTAAAAACATCGACTTTAGGATTGCCGATATCAGCAGGCTGCCCATATACAACCAGGACCTGGAACTACCGGAGCCGGACTACCTGCTGGACTGGAAGAGGCAGATTGAACCGGCCAAGGGCATTTTGATAGTCACCCCGGAGTACAACCGCTCCATTCCGCCGGTGCTTAAAAACGCCCTGGACTGGGCCTCGCGCCCGCAAATGCCGCCTGGCAGGGGGCTCTGGGCCAACAGGCCTACAGCTATAGCCGGCTGCACGCCTTATACCCTCGGGGCTTTTGGCGCGGTGCATCATCTGCGGCAGGTTTTAACATTTTTAAACATGCCCGCTTTACAGCAACCGGAGTTCTATTTAAGCCAGGCCGCCGAAAAATTCGACGCGAACGGAAAACTAACCGACCCAACGACTATTAAGTTCGTGGACGGGCTGTGGTCCGAGTTCGTCAAATTTATGGAGCGCTTTTAGCCCGAATATTTGATTGGACAAAAGCGCCGGGCTTGCCTCCGATAAAGCGATCAGGAGGCCAATAAATTTCAGGTGAAGGCCTGTAGCGGCGTGCTATATTGGCATTCATAATCCTCCAAGAGGAAAGGGAGCATTATGCTTGAACTGAAAGATCTGGTTTTTTCCGTAGACGAAAAGGACGGGGAGAACGGCGGACAAAAAATCGAGATAATCAAGGGCATCGATTACAGCTTCGAAAAGGGAAAATTCTACGCCGTCACCGGACCGAACGGGAGCGGCAAAACGACGCTCGCCCGGCTTATCATGGGGATAAACAAAGAGACCTCCGGCTCCATTATTTTTGAAGGCGAGGACATCACAGGGCTTTCCATTACCGAGCGTGCGAAACTCGGCATCTCCTACAGCTTTCAGCATCCGGCGCGCTTCAAAGGGATCACCTTCCGTGACCTGCTTGCCATAGCGGGAGAGACCGATGATGAAGAAAAGCTTTTAAGCATAGTGCGCAGGATGGGAATTTGCCCACTCTCCTTTCTGGACAAGCCGGTGGACTCCACCCTTTCCGGCGGCGAGATAAAAAAGATCGAGCTTGCGACCACGATAGCGAGAAATCCAAAGCTCGCCATTTACGACGAGCCGGATACCGGCATCGACCTGTGGACCATCATGCCCATGGTAAACCTGCTTAAAAACGAGCAGGAAGAGAACGGCACCACCACCATAGTCGTAAGCCACAACAAGTCCTTTTTCGAGGTGGCGGATACCATCCTCATCCTTAACGGCGGGGCCATAATATACGAAGGGGACATGGAGGGGGCGCTGCCCATGCTCGCCGATTTCAGGATATGCAATTTTATCCCGTGCGAAAGAGGAGAAATGGATGCTCGATGCTTTAGATAAAAATCTGCTTAAGGCCGTGGCGGAACTGGAAGAGATCCCCCATGGCGCCTACAACATCAGAAAAAACGGCAAGCTGCTCACGCGCTCGACCACGGCCAACATCGACATCGAAACCAATGAAGAGGTCGACGGGATTACCGTTAAGATAGCGCCGGGGACCGTCAACGAATCCGTCCACATTCCGGTCATTCTAAGCAAGGCGGGCCTGCACGACACGGTCTATAATAAATTCATCGTCGGCGAAGGTTCCGATGTCACGATTGTCGCCGGCTGCGGCATCCATTGCGGCGGGCCCGAGCCGGAAGGCCACGAAGGCATCCACGAATTTATCGTTAAAAGCGGGGCGAAGATAAAATACGTTGAAAGGCATTACGCCGGAGGCCTCGGAGCCGGAAAGAGAACGCTGAATCCCACGACAAAGGTGGTTCTGGAAAGCAACGCCGTCATGGAGATGGAGCTCACGCAGATCGGCGGCGTGGACGAGGCCGTTCGTTTAAACGAGGCCGTCCTCGGACCCGGAAGTTCCCTTCTGATAGTCGAAAGGGTTATGACGGATAAAAACCAGAGCGCGGTTTCGCGTAACGAGATAATACTGGAGGGCATAGACAGCCGCTCCAACATGGTTTCGCGTTCGGTCATAAAGGGGAAATCCAATCAGGATTTTTACGCGACCATTATAGCGAGGGCCAGATGCCACGGGCACATCGAGTGCGACGCCATTATAATGGGCGACGGCACCAACAAAACCATCCCCGCACTGCATGCCGAACATCCGGACGCCGAGTTGAGCCACGAAGCCTCGATAGGGAAGATTGCCGGCGATCAACTGATGAAATTGATGAGTATGGGCATGAGCTATGACGATGCGGTGAACACGATCATTCAGGGCTTTTTGCGGTAGTGTTCTTTTGGGAGTTAGGCGTCTCTGCGCCTACGCCCTCTGCGCGCACCGATCTCAACGCCCCCGGCGCTCTGCGCCACCCCCGGAGGGGGTTTTGCCGGTGCCGAGAGCTGGATGAAGTCAGATCACCAACAGACATCATCAAGCAGTCGTTAAGCTGTGCATCTCAAATCCCCTCAGCCTCTGGCAGCTCCCCTTTGCTAAAGGGGAGCCATACGAAAGAAACCGAATGCCATGCAAATAACTGAAAACAGCCTCCAGCTCAACAAAGAATAGCCATCGCCCTCCGAGCGCGAGGCGAGACCCGCGCCCCCGGCGCGCTGCGCCACCCCCGGAGGGGGTTTTGCTGATGCCGATGGCCGGTTGAAGTCAGATCACTAACAGATATAGTCGAAAAGTCGTTAAGTTGCTCAACAAAATCCCCTCAGCCTCCGGCAGCTCCCCTTTGGTAAAGGGGAGCCTTATTGAGAAGACTTGTTGCTGTTGGAAAGGATAAAGGCATTAATCTTTTGCGGAAAGTACGCGTTAGAGGCTCGCATGGGGCCTTTTCTTTGGATAAGGTGCGGCCCTCCCGGCCCGAGGGGCCTGTCCTTTCTTTTTTCGCGAAACCTCTCCCATTAAGGAAGTTAATCTACAAGCATTTCTTTTATGACGCTCTTGACTTCTTTTATTGTTTTATCATTAATTTTACCGATTTTTTTAATGAGCCGCTGATTATCTATCGTTCTTATCTGGTCTAACACTATCCATCCCTTTTTATTCTGTAGAAGAGTTTGAACCCTGGTTGGATATCTATGAGACTTCGTTGTCATTGGTGCAATTATAACAGTTTGAATATTCCGGTTCATTTCATCCGGCGATATAATCAGGCATGGACGTGTTTTTTTTATTTCGTGCCCTATTGTCGGATCAAGATTCACGAGATATATGCTATATTGCAAAATCTCCACTTCTCACCATTCCCAGTCATTCAGGTCTAATGAATCGTCGATAACGAGCGTATCATCATTAGCGGTTCTCATTTTCTTAAACGATTCTTCCCATCCTTCCCGGGTTTTATTAATCGGTTTAAGTATTATTTCGTCTTTTTTTTCGCCGACTATAAGTTCTACCTGATTTTCAATATTCAGCTCTTGTAGAACTTGACTTGGAATTCGTATTCCTTTTGAATTCCCTATTTGAATTATTTTTGTTATCATAAAGCAACCTCTAATAATTAAGTTTTCCCGCCCGCCTTCGGCGGGCGGGAAAACTTAAGTCCTGAGTATGCCAGTAGTTACAATTCATGGGAACTCCAATGCTAATTTTTAGAGCGCCCATAACGGCACCTCGTTTATGTAATTACAAAGTAATAATATTTATAATTAATTGCAACCGTAATTTAAAAGAAAAGTCGGTTTTTTAGAATAAAGTGTTCACGGGCGACCAGGTATTATTATGCTTCACTTCCAATCACCTCCCATAATTCCTTTATCAAAGGTCAGCCGATGAAACAGGAAGAATCGAATACAGGCAACTTCTAATAATCAGGTTTATCCGCCCGCCGAAAGCGGGCGGTAAAACCTAACTGTTGAATTTACCAGTAGTTGCATTTTAAAGAAAACCTAAAAATACTAGTTTTTAGAACTTCCCTTTAATCTTTCAGTACCCCACTGCCTGAACCGCACACCTCGATGAGATTTGACCTTGTACCCCAAAGCTATAATCGATTCAAAGTTGCACATCTTTGTTTTATAGTTTTTGCCATCAGCTGCGGTTATCAAGTAATCATTGACAACTGATTCCCCAATCAGCTCACCCTCGGTAAAGATATTCTTCAGATACAGGCTTATGTTCTGCTTCGCTGTCTGAGAAGCATGGACATGGCGAGCTGTGAAAGCCAGACTGTTTCGTTTTCAATGCGTACGTCGATGCGTTTTTTCCCGTCAGGAATGGTATAGAGGAGGATTTCGCATGATTGTTCGGGTTTATTTGCAGGGTTTTTCCATTTCTGCAAATTCATATTAATTGAATTTCATTTGATATACAGTTCTATGTCACTTTGAATGACGCCGGGGGTCAGAATGGGTGACGGTTTACAGTTCTACAAGAAAACACAAAAAACCAACCTGTTTCAGTATGCACCTCGGGGGTTACCTAGCCCGGACAGTAGCCCTGAAAAAGGCGAGACTCGCCCTCGGCGCTCCGCGCCACCCCCGGAGGGGGTTAGGTTCAATTCCGCCTGCCGAATGTCGACTCATACACTAACCGGCACCATCGAACAGCCGTTAAGCAGCACGCACGGACGCGTGCGTGTGCCGGGCATGTCAACCGGCTTAAGAGTTAAAGTCTCGAACCAACCTGATGGAGGTGAAGGTTAGCGAACCACAAGGGTGTCCGCCGCGAGGCGAGCCCAACGCCCCCGGCGCTCCGCGCCACCCCCGGAGGGGGTTTTGCCGGTGCCGAGAGCCGGTTGGATTATTTACGGATAGGCATTATATACTCACTGTGCAAGCGCAAGGGGTTACAACCCTTTTTTCTCCGGCGATATTAGTCTGATCCCACGAATAATCCCCTTATCACAGAACAAGGGGGTGTAGCCCCTTGTGGACTATGGACGATTCTAACTTTGAACTTTGAACCAAACTCCCCCTTCTTTTCTCCGAAGAGAAGGGGGCCGGGGGGATGAGTTTAGAGTGCTTCCGGCGGACAGGGGGGCCTCAGCCCCGCATGTGGCCCCATGCGAACCCTCCTCTAAAAAACAAATAGCACACCCTAAAAGCGGAAAGAAGAAAAGACAGAGCCTCCGCCGGCAGGCGCCCCCCTAAACCCTCACAAAGCGAAGCAGATTGCTCTGAAAATCGCCAATCATGGGCGTAAGCCTGAAGCCCACGTTCATGAGCGCGTCGCCGTCGTAAACCTCATCGTAACCGAGTGCCGCGTAGAAAGCATCGTAGTTTTGCAGGCGATAGCGCCCCTCCGCCTCAAGATCTTTAAGGCGAATGCGCCTGTGGGGCTCGTGCGGCTCCGCCAGCACCCGGCAGAAAAATAGGACGGCCCGCTCGCGCCCCGGACTTACGAACTGCCAGGCCGCATAGTTCGTTTTAAATGGGTCCCACAGGCGATAAAACCGCCCGAACTGGACAAGCTCGCGTATCTCCTTGTACAGGCTCACGCCGTTTCGTATAGCGGCGATCTCCTCCTCGGAGAGCGCCGCAAGGTCGAGCTCGAAGCCGAGGTTCCCTCCCATGGCGCAGTTCAGCCGAGTGGATAGAGGAGTGGCCCGCCCTATCTGGTGATTGGGGCTTGCCGACACGTGCGCGCCGATGCTTATGGGCGGGTAAACCAGGCTGGTGCCGTACTGTATTTTAAGCCGTTCGATGGCGTCCGTGTCGTCGCTCGTCCAGGTCTGGGGCATATAGTAAAGCATGCCGGGGTCGAACCGGCCGCCTCCGCCCGAACAGCTCTCAAAGAGGATGTCGGGAAAGCGCTCCACGAGCGCCTCCAACATTCGGTAGAGCCCCAGCATGTACCTGTGCGGCACCTCGCCCTGCCGTTCCGGCGGAAGCGCCGGCGAGTGAGCCTCTGTAATGTTGCGATTCATGTCCCATTTCACATAACTCAGGGGCGCGGACGAGAAGAGGCGCGTTAGGTCGTCCAGCAACCTGTCGACGACCTCCTCCCTCGAAAAGTCCAGAACGAGCTGGTTGCGCGCCTCGGTGCGGCGGCGGCCCGGAACGTGCAGGCACCAGTCCGGGTGCTCGCGGTAGAGCTCGCTGTCGGCCGACACCATCTCCGGCTCAACCCACAGACCGAAGCCGAGCCCGAGGTCGTTTATCTTCGCGGCGAGGCCCGACAGCCCTTCCGGCAGCTTGCGCTCGTCCACGGTCCAATCGCCGAGCGAGCAGTCGTCGTTGTCGCGCCTGCCGAACCAGCCGTCGTCCAGCACGAAGAGCTCGGCCCCTATTGCCTGTCCGCGCCGGGCAATCTCTAAAAGCTTCTCTTCGTCGAAGTCAAAGTAGGTGGCCTCCCAGTTGTTTACGAGAACCGGCCGCGGCCTGTCGCGGTGGCGTCCCCGGCAGAGGCGCGAGCGGTACAGCTCGTGATATGCGTGCGACATCCCGCCAAGCCCCCGGTCCGAGTAAACCAGCACCGCCTCGGGGGCCTGAAATTCATCGCCGGGAGCAAGCCGCCAGGAGAAGCCGAAGGGATTGATTCCCATGAGGGCGCGCGAGGTGCCGAACTGGTCCACCTCCATCCCCGCGTAGAAACTCCCGCTGTACACCAGCGAAAAGCCGAACACCTCGCCGTGGTCCTCTCCGGCGCACGGCCCGAGGAGCGCCATGAACGGGTTCTGCATGTGGCTGGAAGACCCGCGCTTGCTGTCTATGGCCTGAATGCCCGGCGCGAGGGGCCGCGTATAAATGTGCCTCTCCCTGGCCCACGAGCCGGAGAGCTGCAGCATGGTATAGGCCGAATCAGAAAAATCGAGCGCAAGGCTGAGCGCGCGGGTCAGCGTTAGCGGGCATTCGCCGCATATTATGCGTACCGAACGCGCTATTGCGGGAAAGTTTTCGAATGCCGTATATAAAAGCACGACCTTAAGCCCTCCGGGGCCGTCCTCAAGCGTTATCTCCAGTGTGGAGGCCTCGGCATCATCCTCCACATAGGTAGCCGGAAGCCCTGCGAGGCGCGGCTTGCCGGACCGTATAACATGGGACAGATAGACGGGCTCCGTTATGGCGGTACCGTCGTCGAATCGTACGCCCAAGGCGGGCGATCGAAAATCTCCGCTTCCGTAAAAAGGGTACTCGAGCGGCAGGGTATCGTAGCTCATGTCCATGTTGGAGGGATGGCTGTTCGGCGAGAATGCCCTAAGCGCCGGCTTAAAGATGTGGGAAATCGCTCCGCTCGAAAGGGCCTTTCCCCAGTGCAGGTGCAGAAGGTCCCCCTCTTCGGTCAGGCGTATGACATAGCTTGCGCCGCCTGCCCGCAGATGAAATATTCCGGACGCTTCGTCGAATGTTATGCCCATGGGACCTCCTTAATAGCACACTGGCCGTATCCGTCCCGTCTCTTTACGGAGCGGATTCCGGGTTCCGTTGTACCCGAAGTCCCTTCAAGAATCAACGAGTTTATGGTGCGCGATGGGCCACCCTTCTTCGCTCGTATTCCGCGCGAAGCTCGTCCGCATTCTTCGCGCCGCCGTGTGCCGGAAGAAATATGCGGCAGCCTGTACCGAGGAGGCGTCCCCAGCTCTCAACGAGCTCCCGCGAATCCTCGGCGAACGGAGGGAATGCCGTGGAGCGAAACATCCCGACAAGGCCGTCGCCTGCCAGGGCCGTCTCGCCGCCCACTATGACGCTCATCGAGCCCCGGGTATGGCCGGGCGTGTGCAGGATGTATGTGTTCGGCCCGAAGTCGGGAAGGTCGAGGCGCTCGTCCACCGTCACGTCGGGCGCGCAGGGGGCATAGGCGAGCATTTTTTTAGGGGTTATCGAAGCCAGAAAGGCAACGGCCGAGCCGAATGGCGTGGAACCCCGTATAACGGGGTTCGCCCCTTTCTCAAGGAGCTCCGCCTCGCTTCGATGGACGTACACGGGGCAGCCGAACATCTCCCGAAGTCGCGCAGCCTTGCCAGCATGGTCGAAATGCGTATGAGTAAGAACTATGCCGTCCAACTTTTCCGCGCCGAGCTTTCGCAATCGCGAAATTAGCAATCGCCTCATGCCCACGGGGCCGGTGTCTACGAGCAGGAATCTCCCTCCATGAGAAACGAGGAATACATTACACCTTCCGCCCATCACGCGTGTTATCGTCGGTCCGCTCTTTGTGGTCCAGGTTTTCACGTCGACTCTCCTCCGGGCAGGCTTAAATGGACGCGCACATCGAACGATGATATTCGAGCCTGTCCGGCCTCGTCAATCCCTATATTGCTCAACCGTCGAGTCCCAGGCAGCCACACCGGGAAAGCCGCCCGCCGCAGCGCGGACACCTCTCCTGATCGCAGCCCGGATGATGAAAGCCGCCTATGCTCACGCCGCAATCCGGACACCTGGCGCCGAACAGGATGTTCTCCGGCAGGAAAGGCACCGACAGCATGGACCCGCCGTCGGGGAAACGCACATATCGATTTCCGTCGCAGGTCGGAAGCCCGCCGCCCACCTCGCCGAAACAGAACGCACACACCGTCAATGGAAGAAACATGGCTCTTCACCTCCGAATCTTACAAGCTATCTACGCGAAGTGGAAAAGGCAAATAAACGTGGAGCCTGCCGGGGTCAAGTAACAAGGGAACTGGCCGCCGGAGCGCAAGCGCTCCTCACGCCTAGGGCGAGGCGGCCGAGAGGATTCGCCGCGCTTCACTCTGCGTCAAAGATCGCGGCCGAACGACTCCTTAGGAGGATTGTAATAGCCTATGCGAACCTGTGGGAACTCCTCCTTAAGGCAGCGCAGCATGGCGCGCACTCCTAAGGGCTCCGATTCGCGAAAGCCTATGCGGTCCAGATAGAGGTCAGGGTCCATGTTGAGGTTCCGCGCCTGTATCATATTGACGGGAAACTCGCGCAGGAAAGAGCGAAGCGACTCCACCTCCGTCTCCATGTCGGTGAAGCCCGGGAGGAAGAACAGATTTATCGAAACGAAGATGCCGGCCTCGAGCGCAATGGCTATAGAGCGCTTTACGTCGTCGAAGCCGTAGTTACGCGGCCGGTAGTAGCGCAGGTAATACCCCTCCGTGGGCGAGTTAAGGCTCACGCGCAGCGAATCGAGCCCGGCGTCTATAAGGGCCCTTACGCCCTCTGGGAGCGAGCCATTGGTGTTCATGGTGATGGTGCCCCTCTCTGTTCTCGCGCGCACCAGGCTTATGGCCTTCGAGATATCCTTCCAGCGAAGGAGAGGCTCCCCCTCGCAGCCCTGTCCAAAGCTGACCACCGATTTTTCCACGCGCTTCACATGGTGCAGCACTACCTGGGCTATCTCCTCGGGCGTCGGGGCGAAATCGAGCCGCTCCTGAGACTGGCAAAAGCCCGACTCCTCCGCGTCCTGATACGAAAGGCACCCTAAGCAGCGCGCATTACACGCAGGCGATGTGGGAAGAGGCGCTTCAAAGCGGCCTAAAAAGAAGTTCCTCGCGCAGAGGCATCGGTAGACGGTGGCGCAGCGCTCGAGCTGGCGCATCAGCCTATTGTCGGGATAGCGCTTCTTTATGGAGCGCGCGCTCGCATTCAGGTCCGCGTCATTTAGATGGAGCGCGGGGTCGGAGCGCGCGTCCCGGTCCACCCGAAGGGCCGGCGCGTAAAACTCTCCGTCCATTAGGACAAGGCCCGCGTATGCCCACAGTGGAAGCTCCGGCGCGCCGGCCGACTTAACGAAGGCCGGAAGATACGTTCTGAGATAACCGGAGCACAGAAATGAGGCGGCGGCCCAGATCTCCGCGCCCGTGTCGTCCCGCTCGACGGCAGTGAAGCCGCGCTTCTTATCGTGAAAGACAGGCGTCCTGCCCGGCATGGAGAAGAGTTCGCTTCCGAAGGGAAGCCTTATGAGCTCGGAGCGCTCGACCGCCACGAAACGACGCCCTGTCCTGAACACGGGCCCGAGGCCCGGCATCTCGTATACGGTGCCGTCCGTATCGCAGTATGCCCCTCGAAGTGTCTGCCTCGCTTTTCGGGAAACGGGCTTCATCCCTAAAAGATGAAGAGGTCGGAGAGGATGAGCGCCATGACCGCAACCCCTATGGAATCGCCCATTTTTTCCAGGATGGCGCGCTTCTTGTTGAGCCGTTTTTCGATGTGTTTTATAAGAGTGCTAAGGCGGGCCTGACGTTTTTCGAGCTCCCTGTGGAGCCTGTCCTTTCGTATCGCCGCCCTGTCGAGGCCTTCCTTTTCGAGCTCGGCCTTTCGCGCCATCCGCTCCGAGCGAACGGCGCGCCACTCCGCCCGCTTCTCGTCGAGCTCCCTCTTTATCTCGGCCAGGCGGCCTGTTTGGAGGGGTTCCTCTTTATTCACTTTTCATCTCCGGAGTTTCGGGCAGGCCCGATCAGGCCCTTCCGATGTCAATTACGTCGCCTTCTTTCAGCGATGTGGCCGCGTACATGGTGGGCGGCACGAAGGTATCGTTTATCTGAACGGTAATCCTTTCGGGATTGAACCGGTAGAGAGTCAGAAGCTCCTCCAGCGTGGACATCTCGAACTCTATTTCCCTGTAGTTTACCGTTATCTTCATTCGGTCAAGCTCCATTCATAGATCAGGATCGCGGGGAGAACGAGCGCCGCCGTCTCCGCGCGAAGCTGCGTACTGCCGAAACTCATCACACGCCATCCCTTTGCCTTTGCCGCGCTCAGCTCGCGTCCGGAAAAGCCGCCCTCGGGTCCCACCATAAGGGCCGCCTCGCACCCGGCCTCCGAGGCGCGTATCTCGCGGGCGCTATCGCCGCAATCCGGATGGGCTATGATTCGCACGCCGGCGCCCTCGTCCAGCGCCTCGCCGAAACCGAGCACGCCATGGACCCCGGGCACGTCCGGGCGCATGCACTGCTTGGCCGCCTCGGCCGCTATGCGGCTCCAGCGCTCCCGGCGGCGGTCCTCCTTTCCGTCCACGTCCACAACGGTGCGCTCGGTGATCATTGGGACCACGCGCATTACCCCCAGCTCGACCGCCTTCCGCACCACCAGGTCGAACAGTTTGCCCTTGAGGAGCGAGGCGTACAGCGTCAGATTCAATGGTACGACGGAAGGCGGCTTTTTGTCAATGATTTCAGCGGTGAGGGCCTCCGCGCCTATGGAAAGAACCCGGGCCGCGACCGCCGAGCCGTCGGGAAGCCGAAGCTCCACCTCGTCTCCGGGGGCGGCCCTTCGCACGCGGGCGAGATGGTGGAAGTCCTCGCCGCGCACGCGGCAAAGGGCCCCGTCCAGGTCCTCGGGATGCACGAAATACTGGGGCATCAGCCGTTTTCCCCCAGGCGCTGATGGTAAAAGATGGTCTTTTCGAAGCGCATGGATTCGTCGAAGCCGAAAAATTCCATAATGGTAACCGTCCCGCGGCGAAGGTCGAGCATGTCATAGCGGACCGGCACTATCCTGCCCCCCCTCTCCATGGTTTTGGCGACGGCAATGCTTTTAAAGACGACCTTGTCGTTGTCGTGAAAGTCGATGCGAAGCGGGACGTAATCCGCCTTGGCTGCGTACAGGGTGAGGCGCCCGTAACTTCCGCCCTTGAATATCGGCTCAAGCCTCAGGCGGTAGGCCGGAAGCCCCTTTATTACGGCATCGCCCGTCAGTACGGCGTTGTAGTTGGCCTGATAGTCGGCATTGGAGAGGTCGATAAAGGAGAAGTTGGTGCCTAAAAGCGGGTCGTACTTATCCACGTCCATCTTTCGAAAGAGCTTCTGCGCGTGTATGCTGTACACCCAGATGTCCTCACCGCCCTGGTTGTAAAGGACCTTTAGCTCGTCGCCTCGGCCGCGCGTTCCAAAGGTGAAAAGAAAGTCGTTTTCGTCTATAAGCCCTGTAAGGTTTATCACCGTGGAGGCGCCGTCGGGGAGGATGTGCATCAGCCTTCCCTTTATCTGTCCGCGCGGATACGTTAGAATGCGGTCCACGCGCGCTACGATCTCCTGGGCGGTCAGCTCGATCTCGCGCCGCTCCTGAGCCGGTGCGCCCGCACCGATCATTACAGACAGAAGAATTGCGGCGGCCGGCACGCCTGCCCTGAGCGCCTTTCGATACACGTCATTCCCTTCCGTATTGTGTCGCCGCGGCCCGTCCGCAGGGCCCGTCATGACAAGGAAAAACGCGCGCGGCGGAAAAGGCAAGCTTTTAAACGCCCGTGGCCTAGCTCAGGCCTCGGAGCGATAGTAGCGGTCCTCGTCGCCCGTGTCCAGGTCGGGCCGAAGCTTGCGGGCCTCCCGGAGGTAGAGGTGGATGATGTCCTCCTGCGGCCGGTCCATGTTGACGTGGAGAAGCACCCGCACGCACAGGGGGAGACTTCCCGGCACCGGGATCTCGCGCGCGCACATGAGGGGGGTGTAAATCCATCCCAGACGCCGAGCCGCCACGGCCGGAAATTCGGCGTCGACGTCGTCGGTTACCGAGAAGATGGCCGAAACCACGTCCGAAACCTCGATGCCGTTCCTCTCCACGAGAGCGCGCAACAGCTCCCCGGTCCGGGCAATTATCTCTTCGCGATCGTTTCGCTCAACCGTCGTCGCGCCGCGCACTCCGCGTACAGGCATTGTTCAGTCCTCCAATAGTTCGATGTCCGCGCCGAGCGAGCTCATAAGCTCCCCGAACGCGGGAAATGTTACGGCCGCAGATTCGGCGGTGTCGATGGTGGTCTCGCCTCCGGCGGCCATGCCCGCGACCGAGAGCGCCATCACCACACGATGGTCGCCGTGCCCGTGCAGCAAGGCCCCCTTAAGGCCGCCTCCCCGTATTACGAGCCCGTCCGGCATCTCCTCTATGTCCGCTTCCATCTTGGAAAGCTCCGAGCGCATAACGGCTATACGGTCCGTCTCCTTAAGCCTCGCCTGCGGCACATTGACCAGGCGCGTCTCGCCGCGCGCAAGGCAGCCCGCCACGGCGAGCGCGGGAAGGGCGTCGGGGATGGCGTTCAGGTCGAAGGTGCCGCCTTTAAGCGTGCCCCCCTCTATCGTTATGACGCGCTCGCCTCTCTCAACCCTCGCACCCATGCTCTCGACTATATCCACGACCGCCCTGTCGCCCTGCGTGTCGGCCAGGTCCAGGCCCTTCAGCGTTATGCGCGACCCCGCTACCGCCGCGGCCACAATAAAGAAGGCGGCCGACGAAAAGTCGGCCGGAATGCTTCCGGTAAAGGGCCGGTAGCTCTGGCCGCCGGGGATTACAAAGCGTTTCATCCCATCGTTTTTATACTCTATGCCCAGCCGGTCAAGCCACGAAAGCGTCATGGCCACATAGGGCGCCTCGTTCAATAAAGGCACCTCGATTCGGGTTTCGCCATCGGCGCAGGGGGCGGCGAGAAGAAGCGCACTCAGGTATTGCGACGTATGGGCCTCAACCGAGGTGCGCCCGCCCTTCATGCGCCCGCGTATCACCAGAGGCGGGATGTCGTTTCCGCGGGTGGACTCGGCCATGCATCCCAGATCGCGCAGCGAGGCGAGAAGCGGCCCGGCCGGGCGGCTCCGTATCTGGCCGTCGCCGGTAAAGACGCTGATGCCCTCAGCCAGGGCCGCGACCCCAAGGCCCATGTAGAGCGAAGTGCCGGAGTTCCCCACGTCCACAACATCGTCCGGGACCACGGGCCGGCCGCCGCGGCCGGACACAATCCAGCGACCGGACTCCTCGCGCACCCCGGCCCCGAAGCTCTGCACCATGGCTAAGCAGGAGCGCGTGTCCGCCGAATCGAGCGGCGCCTCTATGGCCGATTCGCCCCCGGCGAGAAGGCCGCACACCAGAGCTCGGATGGTGTGCGACTTGGAGCCGGGAATAGCTACCTCGCCCTCGGGGCGCGATGTTTTGACGCGGTATCTCATGGTCGGAGGATAGAGCATGCGTACATTCGCGGATATTTGTCAAGATGCTTTCCGAGGCCGACAGGCCCGATGGAAGTCAAAATTATCCTTGAAATCCCGCCGACCCATGGCCTAAAATCATGCCATGTTCTCGCATGATTTAAAATCCTTATCGCTCCTGTCCTCCATTTTGCGCGAGGCCATGGGGTCCGATATAGAGTCGATTTACGTATTCGGCTCGCGCGCACGGGGCGACAACGACGACCGCTCTGACTTCGATATACTCATAGTCGTGAAGGATAAGACCCCGGCAAAAGAGGCCGCGATTATCGGCGCCATCGTCGATTTCGAGATGGAAAGGGGACTCTCGCTTACTCCTCTTCTCAAAGATTCCGCGTCTTTCGAGCTCGAACGCGCGCACAACGCGCCGTTTTACCGGAACATCCAGAAGGAGGGGGTGCCCCTGTGACGCTCGATACTAAAGAAAAGAAATCGCTAAGCGATATAAGGATGGAGAAGGCCCTCGAGTTCCTACAGGATGCCTCGGACAATTTCGGCCGCGGCCGGTTCCGGACCTCCACAAACCGCGCATATTACGCCGTTCTTAACGCCGCGCGCTCACTGCTCATCCTCGAAGGACTCAACCCGGAGACCCATGACGGCATAATAACCATGCTGAGCCTTCATTTCATAAAAAAAGACCTTCTGTCGGTCGAGATCGTGAAATCGTATAAAATCCTTCTGGCTCGACGCACCGACGTAGATTACGGCGATTTCGATTCCATCACAGACGAAGAGGCAGGGCACTCCGTGGCCATGGCACGAAACGCCATCGACACCATAGAGCTCCTGCGTCGCCGGTTGATAGGGGAGATGTGAAAGCGCTCAACAGACAGCACTGTCACGATCTCGAATGAGTTCTTGACTTTTTTGAAAAAATGCCCGAGGCTTACCGCCAATATGCTCGATATCGATATCATCAAGGACGCCGTGGCGGACGTGGTGCGCACAAAGAAGCCGCGCATGGCCCTCCTCTTCGGTTCGTACGCTCGCGGCACGGCGACGCGCAGGTCCGACGTGGACCTGATCTTCGTGGAAGAGACCGGCAAACGCTACATAGAACGTCTCGACGACTATTTTATTCCGCTGTCGCGCCGCCTGAAGACAGGGGTGGAGGTCTTCGTATACACCCCCGACGAGTTCGAGTCGATGAAGGACGGACCGTTCCTTAAAAGGGCGCTCGAGGAGGGTATCAGGCTGCATGAGTCGTGAGAATGAAATCGATAACGCAATCCGATGGCTCGAGCAGGCGAAAGCTGACATACGGGCAGCGGAAATAAGCCTGAACGGCGGGTCGTACGAATGGGCATGCTTCCAGTCCCAACAGGCGGGGGAGAAAATACTCAAGGCATACTGGTATCATCGTTCCCTCGATCCGTGGGGGCACAGCCTGGTGAAGCTTCTAAACGAGATACCCGGTGACCGGCGCGACTTCGACATCGCCGGGCTGATGGAAGACGCCATGCTGCTGGACAAGATGTGTATCCCCACACGCTATCCGAACGGCCTTCCGGACCTCATACCGGCGAGCGTGTACTCGAGAAATGAAGCCCAAGCGGCGATCGACGCCGTTAAGAGAATCCTTGTTCGTATAGAGCCATTGTTATAAATTGACCCGCCGCGAAGTATAAAAAATGTTCTTAACGACTATGGCGAAGTGACGTTGCGAGAGCGCGGTCATGCGCCCCCGCACAACCGCAAATCAGAACACGTACACCGCGCTCACGAACACGCCGTAGAGGTAGTCGTTCATCCAATCGCTGGGGCCGGGAACTTCCACTCCCTGCTTCGTTTCAGTGAAATGCACCCTGAGCCACTGAAAGCGAAGCCCTAAGGAAATAATGGGCATGCCTTCACCGGGATTTAAGCCTATGGCGGGTTCCAGGTTTAGGCCGAACTGCTGCATTCTGGATTTTTCAAAAGGATCATCTCCCCCTGAAAATGGATTCGGAGGCGGATCGGAGATATACCGGGTGTTTTTCTTAGCATCAAATACACCGATCATGTAGAGCGCGGACATGTTTGCCGAAACAAACACCCGGTCGTTCAGCGGAAGCGATATCCCGACCCCCAGCGCGGGCCCGTGGAAGGGGGTGACATTATTCATATCCTGTAGAGTCGCGAGTCTATTCCGTCGAAACTGGCGCACAGCTCGGCGCGGCCGCGGTGGCCGGTAAGACCGACGGCTTCTTCGAGCTGCAGAAGGAGCTGGTGGTGAAGGTCTCGGCCTATCTGGATGCGATGCTGAGCGCCGAGGAGGCCAGGCTCATCGCGAAAAACGTGGAGACGCGCTCGGTCGACGCCTCGCTCAACAACTATCGCGGGGAGCTCGCCGTCATGAAGGCCGAAGAGCTAAAGGCAAAGGGCGCCGCCGACGAGGCGAAGAAGGAGCTGGAGGCGGCCAAGACGAGCTTCCAGAAGGCCATAGCCCTCGACTCGGAATACGAAAAGGCGCGGAAGAACCTGGCCCGCATTTCGCTCGCCGTGCCGGTGACGCTGTAGGGCGGGGACGCGGGCCTAAACAACTCATCCCCCCGGCCCCCTTCTCTTCGGCGAAGAGAAGGGGGAGCTCCCGTCATCAGGCTTGTTACCGTTATTCGGAATCTGGTTGTCGGCGCCATGCGCTTTCGGGTCATTGGTTCCGGAAGCGATCCTGCGGCACCGCGTGTAACGAATCCTCTCAGCCGCTGGCAGCTCCCCTTTGGTAAAGGGGAGCCCTGTTGAGTATACCGGTCGGTTTTCCCATGGCCGAACAGACCATAGCACATCCAACAGCACCGCATGTTTCATGACGCGATCGAGTTCCCGCCCTTGACTCGCGCACGCTCGTGTGGCATAATAAGGCGATTGCCATCGCATTCCGAGAGCGCTACCCGGAGGCTTCGCATGAGAAAAATCGTAAAGACCATAAAGGGAAGGCCCGTCATCGAAGGAGCGGGCGTGCACCTAAAGCGCGTGTTCGGCTTCGGCGAGCTGGAGCTTTTCGACCCCTTCCTGCTTTTGGACGACTTCCGCTCGGACGAGCCGGAGCTCTACCGCAAGGGCTTCCCATGGCACCCGCACCGGGGCATAGAGACCATCACCTACATGCTTAAAGGTACTGTGGAGCACGGCGACAGCCTGGGGAACTCCGGCGTAATACGGCCCGGCGAGGTACAGTGGATGACCGCCGGCGGCGGGATCGTACACCAGGAGATGCCTAAGGGCGACGCGGCCGGCTCCATGCACGGCTTCCAGCTCTGGGCAAACCTTCCGGCTTCGCGCAAGATGATGAAGCCCCGCTATCGCGGCATTGGGGCGGATGAAATACCGGAAGTCGAGACGGATGGCGGTGCGCGGGTCAAGATTATATGCGGGGCCATTGGCAAGACTCGCGGCCCGGTGACCGACGTCGTCATCGACCCGGAATACCTCGACGTCTCCGTACCTTCAAACGGCGTGTTCACGCACCCCACCACTCCGGGACACACCGTTCTCGCCTACGTCATAGGCGGAGAGGGCGTGTTTTGTGGAGATGAAGATGAGTTCTCGTATGACGCTATCGGTTCAAACTATTTCGATCTCTCGAGGGATCGAAGCATAGGAGACGGCACGCTGGCGATCTACGGCGACGGCGACGCCGTGCGCGTTACGGCAGGCAGGGATGGCCTGCGCTTCCTCCTCATTTCGGGTAGGCCCATCCGCGAAACTATCGCCTGGCACGGCCCCATAGTGATGAACACGCGCGAGGAGCTTCGACGCGCCTTCGAGGACCTAAACAACGACAGCTTCCTGAGATACGAATACGACTGAGGCGTGCGGAAAATCCCGGATAAAAAACACTTTCATTTTCGCGCAATCCGTGACACACAGAGAAACAAAAAATATAGCGCCGAGGAAAGAAAATCGGACCCGCGAGCGACAACAAGGGGCAAAACCCCCCGCCCAAAATTGATCGAAAGGGGAAGCGTTCCGTAAGACCAAATGAAAGGCGGCTTCCGGAGCTCAACTCCGAATGGACTTCGGGCCATTTCGAAGAAGCCCGCTATCAGCGAATGACCAATAGGGTGCTTTTCGTAATGGCGGCCATCTCAGGGATATTTACGCTTCTGGCCCTGGCGGGACTCCTTACCGCCTCGGTTCCTGTTGACACGGCCGTTATACTCGCGTGCTTCACCGCGCTTTTTTCCGGCGGATGGTATATGTCGAACCGCGGAAGTTGGAGGATTGCGCGGCATGTTCCGGTGGCGACCATCTTCCTCGCCGCCTTCTACGGAAATTTTATCGGCGGCATGGGCGCGCCCGCCGTGTTGTTATATGTACTGGCGGTGGTGCTCAGCGCAATGCTCCAGAAGCGCGGCGCCCAGGCCATAGTCCTCGCCGCGTCGCTCGGCTCCTATCTCTCTCTGGCCGTCCTCCACAGGCTCGGAGTACTCACGGCGCTTCGAAGCGACGCGACCGCCTTTCTTAACCGCATACTCATTGCCGCCGCGGCCATTATGGGCATAGCCGTATCTCTGCGCTACCTCATAAGGCGGCTGGAGGAATCCATAGAGCTCTCCCTGGACCGGGGCAACGAGCTCGCGGCCACAAATGAGGAGCTGCGGGCCGCCATGGAGGAACTGGAGGCCACCTCGGAGGAGTTTGAGGCGCAGAACGAGGAGCTCATCGCCCTTAACCGCAGGCTCGAGAGGAGCGAACAGCGCTTCTCCACGGCCTTCCGGGCCAGCCCTGCGCCCCTGGTGCTATCTGAAATAGAAACCGGAAGATTTATCGACGCAAATGAGAGCTGGCTTAAAATACTGGGGCACACGCGCGAGGAGACCATAGGGGCCACCTCTTACGACCTGGGGATCTGGGAGGACCCCGATTTACGCACGAAAATGGGCAAGATTATTGGAGGCAAAGGCTCGTTTCGGAACATCCCAATTCGATTAATTACCAAAACAGGCGCGCGTAGGGAAATCCTGTGGTCGGCCGAAATTGTCACGTTAGACGATAAAAGAATAATTCTTTCGTTCATCTACGACTATACCGAACGCAAGCAGGCCGAGGACGCCCTCAAAACCAGCGAGGAAAGGCTGCGCACGTTAGGCGATATCTTCCTCGGGGGGGGGGGGGGGGGGGGGGTTTTAAA
>Ga0302241_1000809_pt1 | contig 25801 bp, 27 predicted proteins | sample AAG_UR_Arg_MG_FD_193532 | JGI IMG/M metagenome (GOLD analysis project Ga0302241, IMG submission 193532) | Enriched activated sludge microbial communities from anaerobic digester in WTTP, New Holstein, Wisconsin, United States - AAG_UR_Arg | ecosystem: Engineered > Bioreactor > Anaerobic >... | reverse complement strand
GGAGGGGCTTCCGAAGGGCATGCCGGAACCCCCTCTTTCCCGCCTTTCCTTGACAATTCGGATCGCCTGAGGTAAAAGCAGAAACTCCTTGAAATATTGAACTGTTGGAAGAACGAGGGGGTGCAAGAGCGGATGGCCGAAGTGATTGACGGAAACCGGATCGCCCAGGAGGTCAGGGCGGAGATTCGGGCGCAAGCAGTTGAATTGAAAGCAAAAAGAGGGATAACGCCGGGTCTTGCCGTAATCCTGGTGGGCGAGGATCCCGCCTCGAGGATCTACGTGGGCCGCAAGGAAAAGGCCGCCGTCGAGGCCGGCTTCCTGTCGCGCGAGTTCCGGCTGCCCGCCGAGACGACGGAGGATCGCCTCCGGGAGATCGTCGCCGGGCTCAACGCCAGCCCCGAGATCCACGGCATCCTCGTGCAGCTGCCCCTGCCGAAGCACATCAACCCCGACGTGGTCATCGAGACCATAGACCCCCGCAAGGACGTCGACGGGTTCCACCCGGTCAACATCGGGGGTCTCTTCACCGGCCGCCCGGGCCACCGGGCCTGCACCCCGCTGGGGGTAATCGAACTGCTCGACCGGACGGGAATCCCCATAGAGGGCAAAGAGGCCGTGATCGTGGGCCGCAGCAACATCGTGGGCAAGCCCCTGGCGCTCATGCTTCTGAACCGTCACGCGACGGTGACGGTCTGCCACACCCGGACGCGGGACCTGGCGGCCGTGGCCAGGCGCGCCGACATCCTGGTGGCCGCGGCGGGCAGGGCCGAGATGGTCCGCGGCGACATGGTCAAGGACGGGGCCGTCGTCGTCGACGTGGGCATCAACCGCAGGGCCGACGGCAAGCTCGTGGGAGACGTGGCCTTTGCCGAGGCTGCCGCAAAGGCCTCCTACATCACGCCGGTTCCCGGCGGGGTGGGCCCCATGACGATCGCTATGCTGCTGCGGAACACGTTAGGAGCGGCTCAGCAGAAAGCGCAGGCCAGGTGAGGAAGGATATGTCTGCAAGGGATGCGGCAGAAAATGCCGACGCCACGATGTCGAAAAAAGACATCTACGCCAAGGCCCTTGAACTGAGGCGGCGAGGGCGGCTTTACGACAGGGGGGATGCGGAGATGGAGGATCTCTTTCGCGGAAGCATCGACCGCTTCTGCGAGATCGCCTGCCGCCTGCAGCATGCCCATCGTGTCCTGGACGTCGGCTCGGGCCAGGGCATGCTCCTGTCGCTGCTGAGCGAACTGGGCCACGAATGCCATGCCCTAGATCTGTTCGATGCCCCGGAGCGGTATCCGCGGATCTACTTCGACAAGGGGATCCGGTTCCAGGCCTGCAATGTGGAGGTGGACCCGCTTCCTTTTGAGGACGGGTTCTTCGATGCCGTCGTCTGCTGCCAGGTGCTGGAGCATTTCACGCATTCCCATCTGTTCCTGATGAGGGAGATCTACCGGGTCCTGGGCCCTGAGGGCATCGTGGAGGTCGATGTGCCGAATGCCGTTTGTTTCCGGAACCGGAGCCGAATGATTCGGGGCAAGCACATCACGTACGATTACGAGGAGCACTACCTCTACTCGGAGCCGGTCCTGTACAACGGCAGGTCTTTCTACCCTCTCCGGCACAACAGGGAGTTCACATGCCGGGAGGTGAGCATCCTGCTTGCGGTGTCTGGCTTTAAGGACATCCGGGTTTCCTTTCTCAAATCGCGCCGTCACCGGGAAGGGCTGGAGAAGATCCGGTCGCTGGGATCGGCCCTGAGGGATCTGATCCCCTCTCTGAGAAAGTCCATCATTGCCTTTGCTGTAAAGCCGTAGCGGAAACCGGGATGGAGGTGACAATCGGCCGGAGCCCATGCAAGAGACAATGACGATAAGACAACATGCCGAGACGGGGGCTCGCTGGGCGGCAGTCGCCCTTGGCATTTCCATTCCCGTGTCGACGGCGATGGACAACGTCCTCGTCGGCCTCGTCATCGCCTTCTGGGCGGCCGGCGGAGCCTATGCACGGTTCTTCGATACTGTACGCCGCAATGCCGTGGTCGTTCCGGTGCTGCTGGTGGTCGGGCTCTACGGGGTGGGTGCGCTCTACTCGGCGGGAAGTGTTCAGGAGATCTGGGGCTCCCTGTCGAAGGGGGCCGTGCTGCTTCTCATCCCCGTGATGATTCCGCTGTTTCGCGATCCCGCCGTCCGGGAACATGCCATTACGGGATTTCTCCTGGTGTCCGTGGTGATCGTGGCGCTGTCGTTCGGCATCTGGACCGGCCACTGGGAGGCCGGGAAACTTTTCAAGGGGAATCCTTTGGATCCCGTGGTCTTCAAATACCACATCACCCAGAATGTACTCATGGCCTTTGCGGCCTTTCTGTTCGCGCTTAGGGCGCGCGATGCGGAAACTTTGAAAACCCGGGCTTTGATGGCCTTGGGGTTTGTGCTGGCTGCCTTCAACGCCGTCATCATGGTGCCGGGGAGGACGGGGCAGCTCGTGCTGATCGTCTTGACGGTGTACGCCCTGTTCTGCTGGGCTAGGCGGGGGGGAAGGGTGGCGGGAGCCATCGCCATCGCCGCCGTTCTCGCGGCGGGGTTCCTGATGCCGTCGAGCGCTCTGTATCGCGGTGCGGCCAAGGTGATCCAGGAATACCGGGAATGGACGCCCGGGGAGGCGAAGATTACGGAGTCGATCAAGCAGCGCCTTGATTTTTATCGGACCAGCCTGGAGATTGTAAAGGAAAGCCCGGTCTACGGGGTCGGCACGGGGGGGTTTGCCCGGGCCTATACGGCGAAGGTTATGACACCGGACAGCATCCGGACCGACAATCCTCACAACGAATACCTCATGGTGGCAAGCCAGTTCGGGCTGGTGGGCCTAGGGGTCTGGCTCTTTCTCTTCTGGCGGCAGTGGAACGTCGCGGGGCGGCTGCCGCTGCCCCGCGAACGCATGATGGCCCGGGGGCTCGTCATCGCGGTTCTCACGGCGAGCCTCGTGAGTTCGACCCTCATGGACCATACGGAAGGGCTGTTCTTCGCGTGGATGAGCGCGGTGAGTTTTGCCCCGCTGCCGCCGGAACCGTCCGGGGAGATCGCATAGCATGAGCCTGTCGGTGATCGTGATCACGAAGAACGAAGCGCGGGACATCCGGGCGTGCCTGGAGTCGGTGAAGTGGGCCGATGAGATCGTCGTTCTCGATTCGGGAAGCACAGACGGCACCGTCGCGATATGCCGCGAGTTCACCGAGAAGGTCTACGAGACGGACTTTCCCGGATTCGGGCTGCAAAAGAACCGGGCGCTCGACCTGGCGACCGGCGACTGGGTGCTCTCGCTGGATGCCGACGAGCGCGTCTCCGACGCGTTGAGGGATGAAATCGCGGCCGCCATGGCCGGGCCCGCCAAATATGCCGCCTTCGACATCCCCCGGCTGTCGAGCTACTGCGGGAAATCCATCCGGCACAGCGGCTGGTGGCCCGACTACGTGACGCGTCTGTTTCGCAGGGGAAAGGCCCGCTTCAACGAGGTTCTCGTGCACGAACGGCTTCTCGTCGACGGGCCGACGGCTCGGTTCCGTCATCCTCTCATCCACGAGGCGTTCCGGGATCTCGACGAGGTCCTCGACAAGATGAACAGTTACTCCTCCGCCGGCGCGAGGATGATGAAGCGGGAAAAGCGGGAGGGGTCTCTCGGTCGCGCCGTGGGCCACGGGCTCTGGAGCTTCTTCCACACCTACGTCATCCGGCTGGGGTTTCTCGACGGCCGAGAAGGGTTCATGCTCGCCGTTTCCAACGCCGAGGGGACCTACTACCGATATCTCAAGCGGATGCTGCTGGATCGGATCCCATGACCATCACCGTGATCGTCAGCACGTACAACCGTCCCGATGCGCTGTCCGCCGTGCTGGAGGCCTTCCGGGCACAGAGGGACCGTGCCTTCGAGCTGATCGTGGCCGACGACGGGTCCACGGGGGAGACAGCCCGCGTGGTGGACGCTTTCCGCGGGCGGGTGGATTTCCCCGTCGTCCATGTGTGGCACGAGGACCGGGGCTTCCGTGCCGGCGCCATCCGCAACCGGGCGATCGCCGCTACCTCGGCCGACTACGTGATCTTCACCGACGGCGATTGCCTCGTGCTGCCCGGCTTCGTGGGGGAGCACCGGCGCCTGGCGGAGCAAGGGTGGTTCGTCGCCGGAAGCCGAATCCTCCTGAGCGAGGCCTTCACCCGACGAATCCTTGCAGAGCCGCTTTCCCTTCCTGACGCGAAGGGATCCGCCTGGCTCCGGGCCTTCTTCCGGCGGGACATCAATCGCCTCGTACCCCTCATGCCCCTTCCCCTTCCGGGATGGAGCCGCAAGCTCTCCCGGAACCGGTGGGAGGGAGTGATGACCTGCAACCTCGCAAGCTGGCGGGAGGATCTCCTGGCCATCAACGGCTTCGACGAGGCCTACCACGGCTGGGGCCTCGAGGATTCCGATCTCGTGATCCGGCTCCTGCGGCGAGGAATCGGCCGCAAGAGCGCGCGTTTTGCCGCTCCCGTTTTTCACCTGTGGCACCGGGCAAACGACCGGACCCAACTCAAGGAAAACCGACGGCGCCTCGAGGAGGTACTGAACTCGAATCGTATCCAGGCAAGCTCGGGCGTCTCGCAATACCTATGAATCCTCCCCATACCATTCTCGTCATCGTCATGCGCCGCATCGGCGACGTGCTCCTTTCCACGCCGCTCATCCGCTCCCTTCGCTGCGCCTGGCCCAAGGCGTCCGTCGATGCGCTGGTGTTCGAGGGGACGGAGGGGATCCTGGCCGCCAACCCAGACATCCGGCGCGTGCTCACGGTCCGGGAGGGATCGCCCGCGGCGGTTCACCTGCAAACCCTGCGAGATGTCTGCCGGCGCTACGACCTTGCCCTGTCCACCCAGCCGGGGGACCGGCCCACGGTGTATGCCTGGGCGGCGGGTCGAAAGCGGCTTGGCGTGCTGGAGGCAGGACCGAAGCAGTGGTGGAAGCGGCTGCTTCTGTCAGACTGGGTTCTCTTCGATAACGTTTACACGCACACGGTGACCACCAACCTGGGGCTGGCGGCACTTCTCGGCATCGAGAAGCGCTGCGAGGTGGTCGTGTCCTGGAAACCTGATGACGAAGCGCACATCGCCGGATTGGTGCCCTTCGACCCTCTCCGTGTCCCCTACGCCGTGCTCCACCTGTTCCCGATGTTTCCGTACAAGCAGTGGCATCGCGAAGGCTGGCTGACGCTCTGCCGATGGCTTGCCGATCGCGGCCTGCATGTGGTGCTCACCGGCGGGCCCGGCGCGGAAGAAAAGGCTTACGCCGATGCGGTCGCCTCATCCGAGGCGGACCGTATCGTCAATCTGGTCGGCCGCATTGACCTGCCCGGGACGGGGGCCCTCCTGAGCCGCACCCGGCTCTACGTGGGCACCGACACGGTCATCACGCACATGGCCGCCGCGCTGGGGGTTCCCACGGTGGCCCTGTTCGGGCCGTCCAATCCCGTGAAGTGGGGCCCGTGGCCGAAGGGGTATTGCCGGGAAGGGAGTCCCTACGTCATGCGCGGGACGCAACGGGCGGGAAACGTGATCCTGCTTCAGGGGAACGGGGAGTGCGTGCCGTGTCGGGAGGAGGGATGCGACAGGCACATCGGAAGCTTTAGCCGCTGTCTGCTGGAGCTATCTGCGGATGAGGTAATCCGGGCGGTCGAGGAAGGGCTGGGGGCTCGGGAAGCCGCCGGGGGTTGAGACACTGCGGGATCTAGGCTTGGGGGGTATACTCAGGAACAATCTCCTGGAGCTTTGACTTGATGGCGGCGTCGTCAAAGGTGTCCGTCAGGTCGAGGAGCTCCTGAACCTGTTTCCGGAGCTTATCCCCGTCGGACGGAAGACCTCGCAGCACCATGATCTTCTGATGCCCCGTGGGAACGATTCCCTCACCCACGGTGATTAGCTCTTCGTAGAGCTTTTCTCCCGGGCGAAGGCCGATGATTTCGATCGGGATGTCTTCGTCGGGCTCGAGGCCGTGCAACCGGATCAGATCCCGGGCAATGTCGAGAATCCTCACGGGTCTGCCCATGTCGAGGATGAACACCTCCCCGCCCTCACCCATCGCACCCGCCTGCAGGATGAGCTGGGCGGCTTCCGAGATGCTCATGAAGTAGCGCGTGATGTCCGGGTGGGTTACGGTCACCGGTCCGCCTCTGGCAATCTGTTCCTGGAACATCGGGATGACCGAACCGGAGCTTCGCAGCACGTTTCCAAACCGGACGGCTATGAAGCGCATCCCGGAGCGCCGGTTCAGGTCCGAAACCAGCATCTCCGCCACGCGTTTCGTTGCCCCCATGACATTCGACGGGCGAACGGCCTTGTCGGTCGAGACCAGGACGAAACACTCCACGCCTGCGTCCCGGGCGGCCCGGACAAGATTGCCCGTGCCCATCACGTTGACTGTCACGGCTTCCCGGGGGTTGAGTTCCTGCATGGGAACGTGCTTGTACGCCGCCGCGTGAAACACCACGTCCGGGCGGAACAGGCCGAAGACCCTCCGGACCGTCTTGCCGTCCCGGATGTCCCCCAGGAACGGCACGATCTCGACGTGCGGAAACAGACGCCTACATTCCATCTCGATCGTGAAGAGGTTGAATTCGCTGAAATCGAAGCACGCGACCGCCCGCGGGTCGAAACGGCAGATCTGCCTGACCAGCTCGGTCCCGATCGAGCCGCCGGCTCCCGTGATCAGAATCCGCTTGTCGTGCAGGTAGCGGTTGATCTTTTCCTGATCGAGATGGATTTCCTCCCTGCCGAAGAGGTCTTCCAGGGTGACCTCCCGGCTCGCCGTCATGGAGATCTTGCCGTTGATGAGCTCCCCGATACTCGGCATGGTCCGGAACCGCTTGCCCGTCTTTTCGCACAACGAGACAATGTGTCTCATCTCGCTGCTCTTGGCGGACGGCAGGGCGATCAGGATTTCATCATAAGAGATGCCGATCTGCTCGATGTCGTCGATTGCGCCCAAGATCGGGGCCCCGTGGATGGCTTTCCCCTGCTTGTTCTTGTCGTCGTCGAGAAAGCCCACGACCCGGACCTTGAGACCGGGGTTGTCGAGGCTCTCCCTCATGGCCTTCTCCCCGGCATGCCCAGCTCCGATGATGAGCAGCTTCCTTCCCCTGCGGGCGTCGAGAGGTCTGCGGATCCAGGAGGAGGAGAGGTGTTCCGACATGAAGATGCGGATTGCGATGCGGATACCGCCCACCAGCACCAGGGTAAGAATCAGGTCCAGGACAAAGACCGTCCGGGGGTATCCGACGAAGCGAAAGAAGAAGAGGATGATCAGGACGAGGATCACGGACGAGAGGAGGCCGGCCTTCAGCACGTTCAGCAAGTCCACCAGGCCGGTGTATCTCCACATCCCCCTGTAGAGCCGGAAGAACAAGAACATAACGAGCTTGACGCCCACGACGAGCGGCAGGGCCTTTTCGATATATCCCCATTGCCACTCCGGGATCTGCCCGTCGTATCGCAGGAAGAAGCTGGCGATGAATGCGGCCGCGACGAACGCCGCGTCGCCGAGAATCATGAGGTAGAACTTCGGGTTTCTCAGTTGTCGTTTCATGGGTTCGATGCGTTTCCCGGATTAGTGCTGGACCCCTTCGGTTCTTAAGACCTTGGCAAAGGTGATCCAGAGGATTTTCAGGTCGAACATAAACGACCGGTTCTTCAGGTAATACTCGTCGAATTCCACCTTGACGGGAATGGGGAGGGTGTCTCTCCCGTTGACCTGCGCCCAGCCCGTGATGCCGGGGACGATCCTATGAACTCCCTTGCGGGTCCGCATCGCGATGAGATCGTCCTGATTGTAGAGGGCCGGCCGCGGTCCCACGAAACTCATGTCGCCCTTCAGGATGCTCCACAGCTGGGGCAATTCGTCGAGGCTGGATTTGCGCAGCAGGCCTCCCACCGGGGTCAGGAACCGATCGGGATCCTCCAGCAGGTGGGTCGCCACCGGCGGCGTGTCCATGCGCATGGTGCGGAACTTGGGCATGGAGAAAATGCGGTTGCGGATGCCGACCCTGTCCGACCAGTATAGAACAGGCCCCCGGGAACTGACCTTGACGGCAACCGCAATGATCAGCATCGGGATGCAAAGAATCCCGGATAAGATGAGTGCCGCGACGATGTCGAAGATACGCTTACTGTTCACAACAAGCCTGCCCGCCGCATTTCCTGAACGGTTTCGTTCCAGCCCGCAGCCAGGTCGTAGCGGGGCTTAAAGCCCAGCTCCCTCTGAATGCGGTGGCTGTCCACGGCGATGTCCTCCGTATACTTGTCGATGGCGGCACGCGTTATCGGTGCTGACAGCCCCATGAGCCCCGCCGCGTCTTCCACGATGCCGGCGACGAACCGGACCGGACCCGTCGGGAGTGAAATCCCGGGCGGCCTTCTGCCGAGGGCCCGACACATGGCTGCGATAATATTATTCAAACGGTGAAATGCACCATCGGAGACGTTGAAGATTTTTCCGGCGGCCTCCGGATGCTCCAGGGCCAACAGGGCCGCACGGGCCACATCCCTGTCATAGACGAGCGTACGCCGGTTGTCGCCCGGGCCGACGGGAAGGAAGCGCCCGCGTGCGACGGCATGCAGGAGCCGCTGGTAATTGCCCTTGATCCGGGCCCCGTAGACTGCGCCCAAACGCAGCACCGTCCCCAGCGGGGTCCCGTCGGGTTGTTTTGCCGCAATGACGATCCCTTCCGCGTCGAGCTTGGTCTGCGCATAAAACGAATCGGGACGGGAAGGGGAGTCCTCGGTCAGAACGTGTCCGGCAGACGCCCCGTAGACGGCGATCGTGCTGAAGAAGACCAGACGCAGGGCGCCTGCATGGCGGGCAGCCTCGACGACGGCCGCGGTTCCTTCGACATTGATCCTTTCGTATGTTTTCTGAAGTTCCGGCGGCGGATTGACAATATGGAGAAGGGCAGCCATATGAATGACCCCCTGCACACCCTGCACGGCTGCTCCAACAACCGCCGGATCGGTGATATCGCCCATCCGTGCATCTACCCCATCGGGCCACACGCCGGCCGGCGGCGAGTCGATGGACAGCGTGCGAATGCGATAGCCCGCGTCATGCAGCACCGCCACGACATACGGTCCCACGGCTCCGGTGGCGCCGGTAACGAGGATGGTAGAGAGGCGATCCATGCTAGTTCCGACCGTCAAAATGAGACAGAATCTGTTCGGCCGCGTTGGATAAGGAGAAGGTGCTCTTCAGAAGTGCCCGGGCATTCTTTCCCATAAGGCGGCGCAAGTTCCCGTCCCTCTCCAATCGCCTGGCATGGGCGGCAAACAGGGCGTCGTCCCTGTTCAGGCACACCAATCCCGCCTGCCGGTCTTTCAGCATCTCGTTTCAATCATTCCTTTCTGCCACATGACCGAGGAAAGCGTTGTTTCCCGCCATGCCCTCAGCCACCAGGAGGCGGATTTGATCGCTCCGGTCCGGATCCGCAGAACCGTAATGCCCGACTCTTCTGCGGCTTCAAAGGCCTCACGGACGATGCCATCCTGCGCGGTGACAATGGCCCCGTGCCCCCTGCGGTGAAACTCGCGGGCCAGGTCATCGATCAGCTTTGCAGGGGACATGATGCTTGGCTATCATGAACAACCAAAATCAGGATGTGCCTGACGGGCCTTGCGAGGGCGATCGGGTGCGATTGGAGCGCCCTATGAGATTCAGAGGCTCAGGGCGTGCAGGAACGTATGCTTCTTCAAATAGATCAGGGCGGACTTGATGGTTTCCAGGCGCAGACGAAAACTGCTGTGCGTTCCCCTTGCCCATTTGTGAATGACTTTGACCTCGGGCACATAGACAATGCGGGCGATTTTCAGCATTCGCTTCCCAATATCCGCGTCTTCAAAATACATGAAATAGTCCGGATCAAACCCTCCTAATTGCTTCAGGATCCGCGTGCGGAAAAACATGAAACAGCCGCTCGGGAATTCGATATCCTCCATCCGGTCGTCGTAATTTCGATCCCGCATCTCATACAGGTCCAGCCTCGATTGAAAACAGGCACGGATCCAGGAAGGTGCAAAACTCCGCAGGAACAGAATGAACAGAGTCGGGTTCCGCTTGCACAAATAGTGACGCTCGCCATTCTCGCCAAAAACAGATGGAACGAGTAACCCGACATCCCGATTTTGTTGCATGAAGCGGATGGCGTGGACGAGGCAGTCCGGCGCAGCGAATAAATCCGGATTGATGACGAGGTGGTAATCCGAATCTGCCTGCTCGATCACCATGTTATTTCCTCGGGCATAGCCCAGATTGCCGGGAGAACGCAGTACGCTCACATACCAGGCCGGAACGCTTGCGGACGGCTCGGTTGTCCATGTTTGCAGGGCCGCAAACCATTGAGGATCGTCCGAATTATCCACCAGGGTTAATTCCAGGTGCGCCGCGTATCGGGCACGGACTTCCTGACCCGCGATCTCCAGTGCCCGCAGCGTGCGCCCCAGCAGAACGAAATCGGGCTTAAACACCACAAGGGATGCACTGATTCGGATGTCATCCAACGGACGATTCATCCTTTCGTCCCCGTTGCGAAGATTCCATGACCTTCGCCGCCGCCCCGGCGGCTACGGCATAGGGCGGTACGTCGTCCAGAATGACCGCGTTCGCCCCTATTTTTGCGTAATCGCCGACCGTGACCCTCCCTATGATTTTTGCCCCCGCGCCAATCAGGACATGATCGCCGATGACGGGCCGCAGCGAAACGGTGAACTGCATGTCGGGCTCCTTCGTGCCCAGCGTAACACCTTGCAGGATGGTGACGTTGCGTCCGATCCGCTCCGCGCCGATCACCGTCCCGACGGTATGGGGCAGAAACAAGCCGTCGCCGATTTCCACTCGGGGTGACACCTCAATGCCGAAAAACAGGACATTGAGCATGGCGAAAAACTTGGCCAGGACGCCCATGCGGTGTCTGTAAAAGAAACCGGACAGACGCAGAAAGACGTTCGGGACGAGGCGCGGGTTGAAACAAGCCGCTAGAAACCCTAGACCGAAGACTGGTTTGGGGGTCCCCGCAATCTGATAATAACGTTCAATGTCGGACCGCAAATCCCTCATCCCGGCACCTTCCTGTAGGCATAGCAAGCGATTCCGCTCACCGTAATCCCGATCGCCAACTGGACCCATTGCGCATCACTCCAGTTCATGAGCAGAGGCAGTCCGGCAAGTACGACAAGGGGCCAGATATTACGCCGCTTCAACAGACCATTCTCCCACCGTACATACTCGACAGCAAATATCAGATACAAAAAATTCGCTGCGACGAATGCCCATCCCAGGGCCTCCAGCGTTGAATACGTCCGCAGGCAGTGCCAGACGAAAGCGAGCAACACGATATTCCGTAGTACTTCCGACAGCAGTAATGTTTGTGATTTTCGTGTGGCCACAATCAACATACCGTAGACCCATGACACTCCCCGCAGGATCGCCGCGACAGCCAGGATCACCAGCAGGTTTCCCGCATCGTCGAACTGGCTGCTGTAAAGAAGGCGTATCAAGGGCGTCTTGAACATCACCATAAGGTAGCAAATCAATGTTCCAGCAGAGAGCACGAGATACGCCGTTCTCAGCATGCAGACCCTTTGGCTGTTCGGTTCGGTGGAACGTGTAAGCATCGGTAAATAGATAATGCTGCAGGCGGTAAGAAACAGCGTTGTGTAGTTGAATGTCAGCGTCCACCCGGCTTCGAACAGCCCTGTAAAAGCCAGTCCGCGAGACTCGATGATCCAGGATCGGATCAACAGCATGGCGGCGGATGTCGAAAACGCAGCACACAAGATTGAGACGGCGAACTTAACAAACTCCCAGATCTCTCGGAACGGCATGGTCTCGTAAGAGATTGCGAGAACCTCTCGGGGCAGGCGAACAACCCCCCACGCTCCAACGAGAAAGCTAATCCCGAAACAAAGCACAAACAACCATGCAAGCATTTCCGGATGATATTCGAACTTCAGGAAATACGCTGCCGCCAGCGCCACAACAAGACCCAGAGGGCCCGCTATCTGGGTGAGAGCCAGTATCCGATATGCGCGGTAGCCATTGAGGACGGCGATTCCATAGGTTGCCCCGACACTCATCAGCACGGCAACGCTGAGCCAACGGACGGAAGCGATCAGTCCCGGCTCGTCGGAAGACAGGAAAACCCGTGTCAGTACCGGGGCAAAAATCAGAAAGACCAGTGTTACGGCCGCGCACAGGATGCAAATGAGCCGGCTGGCGGTCGCGCGAAATCGCCGTCGGTCCATCTCTTGTTCCCGCTCGGATAGTCCCTGGACAACCGCATTTGTGCCTCCGAACGTAGCTCCGATGGTTGCGGCCTGTACGATCTGTCGCAGCTGTGAATACAATCCCAACCCGGCAGGGCCTAGCCAGACCGCGACAACCTTAAAGCTCAGCAGCCATAACAACGCTGAACCGAATACCCCGATGAAGCTGAAAAAAATGCTCACTGTCGTGATTCCCAGTTACACGTTGATGCGGGTTGCGTCGGCGAGTCGCCGCGTGTCGGGCGAGCGTGAACGAAACGGGAAAGCAACATTCCCCACAAGAAGTATGCAAAGATGCCGGGATAGGGCTGTCGCAGGGTAACCTTCATGTTGCTGTCCACGACAACCAGGTAGAACACGATGGCCGCGAGCCAGCATGTGGCCGCCGGCAACGCATCTCTGCCTTTCCATAGCATATAGGAGGTATAGCCGATCAGGAGTATGAGAGGCAATAGCGAGATTACGCCGAAATTGTAGGCCACGTCCAGAAACCAGTTATGCGCACTGGTCTTTACGTCGCGGGGGAAAGGTGCCGGGTGCCCGAGGAGGAAAGTCCATCCGTTTTCGATAATCCCGGTCCCGTATAACTTCCAGTCACCGAGGCGATCCTGCACATTTACGGGTGTTTCCCCGCGCTCCATCGCCTGGAACTTTCCCGTGTATTGCCACGTAACACTATTCTCTGTTGTCGCTGCATGTCTTATGACCGCAAAGTAGGCCTGTATTCCAACGATTGCAACCCCGACGAGAATGATAGCCCGCATCTTCATTAGAACTCCTTCTGATCGAACAAAGGCAAAAGTCGCGACAAAGGCCACGAATGCAAAAAGGGTCAAGAAGGAAAGACTTTCAAGAGCGTAGATATACATGAGCGGGGTCAGAAAGCAGAATGCCTTCTTATAAGTAGCCCAGAGCATGGTCATCGAATAGGCAAAGCCGCAAACCAGAATCAAAGGGACATATTGAAAGTGCTGATAGACACTGAATACATAGACATAATTCGTTAACGATAGATTTCCACGCACCCAACCTGCCAGAAGTTGGGTCGGCACAATGATCAGCAGAACTACCAGGAATGCTCTGGGGATTGTGTTATTTTTGTCCTTGATCAGTTGACCGAGTACAAGACCGGCCATGGGCAAAAGAACCTGTATGAGATAAATCACCTTTCGCCTGTCGACCTCCGGGCCTGCAAACGCTAAGGAGAGGGTCATAAGGAACACCGTGGCTGCAACGACTTTTAAGGCGAGTGCGGCATCCCTGTACCGGGCTCCAAGCAGGAGCAGAGCTCCGAAGCATACAGGTAGCGAAATCGGAAGCGGCAGCTGAGCGATCATGCCCCCGGAATCCCAAACAGGCTCGACGCTGTTGTAGATTCTTCCGGACAGTTGGAAAAATAACGGGAACAGAAGCCCCGAACCAATGACCCACAGCATTACGCTCTTTTTTCTCTCGTCGGACGACTCAAAACGGATATTCATCATCAAAATTAGAAGGGATTATTCATCTTCGGGTTATGCGACTACACTGTTGCAGTAGACTACTGCCGTGACATGTAAGCAATTCGCGGATCTTGAAGAATGCTGATCATGACAATAACCACCCTGCGGCCTTATATCACAGACCCGTTTGTGATCAGTAAAATGATTCCATCATGGACTACGCATCTTGCCTATGCGGACAAACTTTACTTCGTCGCTGCCAGTTACTGCAACGGGGATAACCAGATAAGCCAATCCGGCAGCAGAAATTTGTTGCTTGTATTTTCCGTGTCCCTCCGTATCGAGACCGAGCTCAACACTTTCGAGATAGGAGCCAACAAGAGGCTCGCCGGTTCTCAAACCCGTAATGCCCGCCTTTCGTTTCAAACGGACGCGTCCGGAGCGCAGTTCAAAATCTTTTCCCTCAACGAATGTGTCCTCTTTTTCAATCCCATCTTCTCTGAGTGCTCTAACGGTGATCGTGTTACTGACGGTAACAGTAACTTCAACGGCAGTAACTGCCGAATGGTTGATCTCAGTGCGATTCGGCCAAATAATAGCCGATAAATATATGGGGGCAGTTCCCTGTTCCCGCTCCCCACGATTCTGGTAGACGCCCTCAATATCCTGTAAGGATTGGATGCACCCGAAATCAGTGACTTTCGATGGTCCGTACGAAATACATCCCGGGAAATACAAAATAAGGCAAAACAATAAGAGTAGCTTACGCAAGTGATCTTTCCGGGTAGAGTAGGGTTATTGAGAAAAATCAGATCATGGCTCTCGACTAGCGAGAGAACATTGATTTTATCCGCCAATACTTGAAAAGAAGGATGAGAGACAACGGATTAAATGTTTTCATCCACAGAAATAAAGTGTTTTTCCAGGTATTCCGCCGGTGTTTGATGTCGGCGAGAAAACAAAACAATGCCCCAGTATTGATGTATTTATTGCAATGGGGATATTTCTGATTGAAAAATGCAAGCGTATCACAAATGGCGCTTACGACGGTTTCGCTTTGCATACGGAGCATTCCTACATTCTCCCTATAGACAGCATAGGGTTGATTTCCTACAATGTAAGCTCTTCCTTCACCGATTTGTTCGATATGTATGAATAAATCCAGAATAAATAAATTGGGGTAGTCTTCTATCCTCCGTTCCACCCTGTACATTTTTGTGCTATGCGCACCAATTCCGCCTACAACCATGATATCTGCGCGGGTAAATCCATTGGGAGGAAGTTCTCTAATGTCAATTTTATCCGGCTTACAGTTCCCTTTTTCGTCAAGCCTTGTTATCCTGGTCACTACAAAGTTGCATTCCTTATTGCTGTCTAGAAACGATTTTTGAATCTGTAACTTACCGGGCAGCCAATAATCGTCTCCATCAAGATGGGCGATATATTTCCCCATAGCCGCATTGTGAACGGAAACATAATTATGAAATGCACCAGTATTTTTACTGTGGAGGATCGGTTTTATTATATCTGGATATTTTTCGGCGAACTCCTGAACAATTCTCCTCGTACCGTCCGTTGAACAATCATCTCCGACGAGAACTTCGAAATCAAAATCCGTTTCTTGGTCAACGACACTTTGCAGACATTCCGTGATGTATTTTTCCTGATTATAGGTAACCACGCATACGGAAACCTCGGGCATGTTCTTCCGCATCAAATCAATCCTTCTCGTTTCTTTACCTCTGCTGAAGCCACAATTTAGCTTTACCCCTCACCACAGACGAAGCACATGCACCGGACAGCATGACAAGAAACCCAACTCCCACTAACTCAACAGCCAACCCCAAGCAGCTCTTAACGTGGGGCATGATGGAGAAGAGCCCGTAGCCAACCAACGCGGCCACGACATTAATTGTTAACACGTCGTGCCCAAACCAGGGAATATTCAGCTTAGTATCGAAACGGAAATGAATCCACGGCACCCAAAAAATAAAATATATAAAATTCAGCACCATCCACACATAGCCCGCACCGACACTCCCATATTGGCTGACAGCCCAAATCATGGCAGGGATCATCATCACGACAAAAAGGGTATTTCCAATCAGATGCAGGCGAAGATCCCCCTTGGCGTACTGCAGATAATAGGGAAAAGCCGAGACCGCCAAGATGCCGTTTCCTACAGCGTAGAGTATCATAATCGGTGCGGCTTGCTTCGCCAGGGTTGGATCACCCGTCCATGCCCATAGAAGAGGCTCGGCGAAAAATGCGACGGTGATGGCGGCTGCACCCGTGATCACGGCGACCAGTTGCGTGGACTGACGGTAAACACGGATCAGACCCGCGTGGTCGCCTTCCGCTTCCAGTTTTGCCATATGAGGCATAATGGCTCCGCTGACGGGTCCGCTTATCATCATCACACCACTGGCCACCAGAACGGCAAGTGTGAAGTAGCCGTATTCTGCCAGAGGCAACAACGTCGAAAGCAACAACTTGTCGGCTTGGGTTACCACAACCCACAGTGTTGTGGCGAACGCCATGGTAAGCGTAAATTTGAGAACAGACGCGAGTGGCCTCCACGACAAAGTGAGTCGTTCGTTTGGGGGCACTGGAGGTAATAACCGGTATGCCATCACGCTCAGGCCGACAAGCTCAATACTTGCCGCACATAGCTGATAACGGAAAAATGCAACAGGCGTGGCACTAATGAACATAAGCACCGGCAACACTCCAACAAACCTTATCGTCGCAATCGCCGCATTGTAACCGCCGAGCCACACCAAGCGCTCAGCGCCTGATACCTGTCCCCGGTAAAGGCCACTCATCCAACGCAGCGATACAGTGATCGCCATCAGCTGAATGGCGGTCTGAACCTCACTGACTAGCAGGTGTTGGGCATTCAACCAGCTGGTAGCTACCCAACCGGATGCTGTAAGCAACACACCACCGCCCAACAGTGCGACAATCAGAAAAAGCCATTCGAGTGCCCTCCCCAAGCGGCGGAAGGTGATCGCATCCATCGCTCCACCCCTAAAGCGTGCCGTTTCTCGCGCCATTGTTGGGGTAAGCCCCATATCCAACAGATTGAACCACATCTGTAACGTGGCGAAAAAACCTACCAGTCCAAAGGCCTCGGCCCCCATGTACCTGAGATACAATGGCACCATGACAATACTGATCAGTGTCACATAAATCTGGCTTGCGTAATTGGCGAGAATGTTGCGTTTAAGGCTCATGCGGCGATGCAATCCGTGGCAGCGTCTTTCATGAGTGCCCCCCACGTCTCATTCGCTGTTCTCGATATGAGCGAGTATCTTTTCCAGTTTAAGGAGATCGCGCTTCCGTTCGCCGATTCTTTTTGCCGGAACACCCGCGTATATCCCGAAAGAATGACAGTCTCGTGTCACCAGACTCAACGCACCAACCGCCACACCTTCTTCGATCGTCACACCGGGTAAAACGATTGAGCCAGCTCCAATGACCACGTGGCGACCGATTCTGACATCTGCATGATTTACGTTCGTGAATGCTGCAGGAACGGTGGGTCCGGTTAAAACCAAACCACTATAATCATCGTTGCTGCTATAGATTGCACATCGTGCAGATATTCCGGCAAAATCACTTATGGTGATTGAACCGGCGCCAATTATTGAAACATTAAATGCAATATGAACGTGGTTACCGATATGAATACCACCGCTTCCGGCAGATAGAACAGAGAAATCATCGATCCTTACGTTGTCACCTAGTCGAATGTTTTTGCAGTTGTAATATGACGTTTTATCAGAAAGCATCACATTGTTTCCAAAACAGGCGAACCCCATTTCTACTATTTGTTCCTTTTTCAACCACGCCATATCAAACCTCTGCAATCAGCGAAATTATCTCTTGTTGGTCTACTTCTCTTAGCGCCGGATATATAGGCAAGCAAATAACCTGACTAGCCACTTTCTTTGCCGTCGATAAGTTGCTTTGTTCAGTCGAAGGCAAACCGCGATACATGGGGAACTCGCTTATCAAGGGGTAAAAGTAGCGTCGCGAATATATCCCATTTTGACGGAGCTTTTCATACAGTTCGTCTCTCGATAAAGGATATTGCTTTCCAATCAATAATGGGAAATAGGCAAAGTTATAAATGGTATACGCTGGTAACGGCGGACAAAGAATGCCCGTCACAGATGAAAGCTGTTGCCTGTATTGAGTATCAATTTCCCGTCGTCTATCTAACGCCTTGTCAATATATTTGAGCTGCAAGAGTCCGAATGCCGCCTGAAATTCGTTCATCTTGGCATTGATCCCGGGTGCGATGACTGTGACCTCGTCGGCAAAGCCGAAGTTCTTTAGGTCGTCAATACGTTTCTTGGTCTTGGCGTCAGGGCAGACAATAGCCCCGCCCTCAAAAGTGTTGAATACCTTCGTCGCATGGAAACTCAGTACCGACAAGTCGCCATGTTTCAAAAGACTTTCACCTTTGTACTTGACCCCAAACGCATGCGCCGCGTCATAAATCACTTTCAGACCATATGTATCCGCAATCTTCTGTATCTTCTCCACATCACAGGGTTTTCCATACACATGCACCGGCATGATCGCGGTCGTGTGCGGAGTGATTGCAGCTTCGATCTTTTCCGGATCCAGATTGAGCGTTGTCGGATGGATATCGACAAAAATAGGTTTAATACCATTCCATAGAAGAGAATGTGCAGTAGCCACGAAAGAAAATGGTGTGGTGATAACCTCTCCGGTAATGCGTAAAGCTTGCAGTGCTGTAACTAGAGCAAGCGTTCCATTTGCAAACAAGGAAAGATGTTTGATCCCCAGATAATCCGCCAGACTGCTCTCGAGCTCCTGATGAAAAGGACCTCCATTCGTAAGACATTTACTTTCCCAGATTTTTTTGAGATACGGGGAAAATTCTTCCAAAGGGGGAACGAAGGGTTGCGTTACATAAATGTTTTTCTTTTCCATTTTATGCAATCCTCGCGATGATAAGCTTCTTCCAATTACTTCTGTTTGATGCAATTGGATTCCAGCCTTGTCGTTGATTCGTGAACATGAAGACCTGCAATGCGGGTTTAACGCGGTTCTTTCATCCTGCCCCGCTTCTTGTTTACGATTTTATCGCATCAACGACGAGAGTGCTCTCTGGTCTCGTTTCAAGACCGCAAAGATCTGGATAGTCGCTTTTTCCATGTTGCCGGAATAAGATACGGCCAAATCCAGCTTCTTGTAGTGCCCGTTCCAATTCCTCCCTGTTATATAGGTGTTGATGGCCCCACCACCTGAACGCAATATTGATCATCTCAGCGCGGGTCTTGATAAAGCTAAGAGCAGGCAGATTGACCCAGTCGAAACGCCTCCAATCCTTCTGATAGCCGTCGATCAACTCATCGAGATCCGGCATGGCGATTCGGATGACGCCCCCAGGTATCAGAGTCCTTCTTGCTTCCTTTAGGAAATAAATGGCCGTCTCGTAGGGAACATGTTCGAGAACGTGTTCCGAGTATATTCTTTCCAAGGTATCGGACCTGAATGGAAGCCTTCGCTCCATGAAAATAATGAGATCGGCCCGAGGGTCAATGTCGGCATTGATCCATCCCGGAAACATGTTGCGACCGCATCCGACATGAAGTTTCCGACAACGCCGGTTTGTGAGATGAAAATACAGGGCATAGGGGTAGTAAAGAAGGAAGCACAGTCCGTAGAGTCCTTTCCAGAATATTGCGAACCATTTCATTTTACGCTTTGCAGAACTATCCATGCTTTTAAACCTTCCTCAAAGGTCTGCCATTGCAGAATGTAGTGGCTCAACACAAATATGAATATTGATAAATAATTTTCGGTTCTCGAATTGAATCAGACCTTATTTTTTCCATGAATCCAATCACTCGGTCAGTTTCGAGTGAGCGCCTGTTTTATTGGACATGTGCCCCGGTCCACCGACCGAAAGCACGTACTACCCTTCCGAAGATTCACGGGGGTATCAATGACTAACTCAGAGACAATTTTGGTGAGATCTACCCTTGTTAGGGGGAGTTGCTTATCAAAACCACTCGGAACGTCGAATCGGGTACGTTGCGAGAATGACCCTACTTTCATAATGCATTATGGCTGTAATATTGAGAAAAGGCACTGATTGAAAGGTGCATGCGGTTCAATGGAAAACAGATCGAGAATGACGTCGGCAATGATCTTGTCTAGAAAATCTCGTGCAATATTTTCTCCAGATATTCCCGATAATTTGACTTTGGGATCTCCTCAATAACCTGCTGCATCCTCTTCCTGTCGATGTACCCCATACGAAATGCGACTTCCTCGAGACAGGCAATTTTCAGCCCTTGACGTGCCTCCAGCGTCCCAATGAAATGACTCGCCTCCAACAGGCTTGTGTGTGTGCCAGTATCGAGCCAGGCGATACCACGCCCCAAGGGGATTACATTCAGATGGCCACGCCGTAGGTACTCCTTATTGACGTCGGTTATTTCCAATTCTCCCCGGGCCGACGGTTTTAGGGATTTGGTAATCTCAGTTATATGCTGATCATACAGATAGAGACCGGGAACCGCATAGCTAGATTTCGGGGCAGCTGGTTTTTCTTCGATGCTGAGGACTTTCCCGGTTGCATCAAACTCCACGACACCGTACCGTTCCGGATCATGGACACGATAACCGAAAATGATCGCACCACTAGTGAAACCCTTCGCGATCTTGTCAAGGCCTAGCTTTCCATAGAAGATGTTATCTCCCAGAATCAGACAAACAGGCTTTCCCGCTATAAATTGCTCGCCTACAAGAAAAGCCTGAGCAATCCCCTTGGGCTCCGACTGTACTCCATAGCCTAGCTTTATCCCAAAACGACTGCCGTCACCCAGGAGGTCCTGGAAGCGAGGGGTGTCTTGAGGTGTGGAAATGATCAAAATATCTCTGATCCCCGCTATCAGCAAGGTAGCCAAAGGGTAATAAATCATCGGTTTATCGTAGATCGGCTGTAATTGTTTGCTTGCAACCAGTGTTAGGGGGTAGAGTCTACTCCCTGCACCACCGGCAAGAATAATTCCCTTATTGACACCAGTCATATCATGCCTTTCTTGGAAACGAGGGTACAGGATGTCATGGTCTTGACTGGGAGAAAGAGTCGCCTTCCATATAGACGTCCGGAGTATTAAGGCGTGCGATTCATCAGGGCCATGCACCCGGTTCTTTAGACCATTCCAATGTTATGAAGTCTTGCAGTCAATAGTGAGTTCTTGTACTACGTACTTTACATTTTATTCCCTACCGGGTAACTACCCGGAAGCTTGCTGCGAGGTAGTTCATTTTCAGTTCATCAAAATACTCTATTATAATATTACAAATATTCCGAATATAAGAATGTAAGAATGTGGACATCGGGAAAAAATTACAGCTCCGCTCCGTCGATTCCATTATCGAGCATGATGAACGTCTTCTGCCATACGTGAAGAACCCCTTCGGTGCTCCGAAGGGGTTGTAAATACTTCATTTATCAGAAAAAAAGACTATCCCGTAAGGGCGTTGTAAGTCAAGAAGAAAATTATCAGGCAATGCGGAGTGTGAGGGGTCTGAAATCTCTGGAATCATTAACATATTCGATCTTATCAGGGCTGCGGCATGGATCAACGCCCTTCGGGTCTGCCGATAACCTGCCATGCTGCCATGGCCTGATTCCTCTTCTGTTCTGGCATGATTTCCGCAGACTTATACATTCGCAAGGTCCGCCATGCCCTGGCAGGCCAATGAGGTCCAAGCCTTTTTTCGGAGAGCTTGAGTAGATCGTTTTCAGAACGGGATGTCGTACATTTTTACAATGGATCTTTCCGTCATCATTATCAACTGCAGCACGGAAGATTATCTCCGTGTCTGCCTCCGGTCCGTGTTCGCAACGGTGAAGGAAATCGATTTCGAGGTCATCGTCGTCGACAATGCGTCGAATGACGGCAGCATGGCAATGCTGAAGGTCGAGTTCCCGCACATCCGGCGCATCGAGAACTACGAGAACCGGGGATTCGCTGTGGCGGGAAACCAAGGATTTCGGATCATGAAGGGCCGTTACGCGCTGATGTTGCATGCGGATACGGTTTTGACAGAGGGGGCCGTCCGGGAACTCTTGATGTTCATGGACGAGCACCCAGAGGCCGTCATCGCCTGCGGGCAGCTTCTTGACGCCGACGGGACGAATCAGCCCTCCTTTGAACAGTCTCCCACGCTAGCGGCTTTGCTTCTGGACCGCTCCCCACAGGAACCGCTGTTTTCTCCTCGGCGTCCGGACCCGGGTGGGGCAAGACCGCTGCCCGTCGAAGTGGATGCCTGCGCCGGAGCCTGCCTGATCGTTCGAAAAAGCGCTATTGACGGCGTGGGCGGCCTCGATGAATGCTATGGTCATCACTACGCGATCATGGACTGGGCCCGGACGATGAAGCGGGCAGGCGGCATCTGTTTTTGCGTGCCTGCCGCGCGAATCCATCATTACAGAGGCAGAAGCAGCGGTGGGGGGATTCGTTCTCGGATGCAGGAGTTTCGTTCCCGCTATCTCTACATCATGAAGTGGGAGAGCACGGCGTACTTCACCCTCGCGGCTGTCGTCATCGTGACCCGGTTGATTCTGCAGTGGATCCTCGCGGGGGCGGGCGTGGCGCTGAGCCTCGGACTGAATCGGCCGCTGCAGGAAACGTGGGCGGTGAACACGAAACTCCTCGCATGGCATCTGCGAGGGTGTCCCTGATTTTCCGTCATGAAGAAATCCGCTTCTGTCAGTCCAGTTTTTTCGCCTCGTCGATGAGCATGATGGGGATGTCGTCGCGGATCTCGTAGAGTAGCCGGCAGGCCTCGCAGACCAGGCCGTCTTCCTTTTCCGTGAGACGAATGTCCCCCTTGCACTTGGGGCAGGCCAGGATGTCGAGAAGGTCCTTGCTGATGGCCATAATCCCTCCTCCTAGTAAGCAATCATGAAGCCGATAGTGCCGATGTAGCTGTCGATGCCGCAATTGGGTTCCCGGATATCGGCGTTGGAAACGTGCCGGATGCGGAATCCCAGGTCGAGCGCACCGCCGGGCATGAGGTTGACATTGATGCCGACGCCGACCGCATGAGAAAAGTTAAACCCGCTGGCCTGGTCGATGGTGTCCCCCGTGATGAAAAGGAATCCCGTGGAGAAAAGACCGTAGACCGAGAGGGCGTCAGTCAGCGGGTATCGGTACTTGAGGCCGATGCCCAAGCCGGCTTCCATGCTGGTATCGTAGCCGAAGACCGGGTTGAACTGGGGCTCGACGAAAGCGGTGAGCACCCCCCGATTCTCCGCCAGGGAGGGGAACCATCGCTTCATGTCCGTGCCGAGGTGAACGATGAGGGGTACCGGGAGGTAGTCCCCTTCCGTCACCGTGCTATAGCCGAACCCCGTGAGGAAGCCCACTTCGGTGAATAAACTGTCCTTGGTGATGAGCGGCGATGGTTTTGCCTCGGCCGACCAGGCAGCCCCCGCTGATGACAGGAGCAGAAGCGTTGCGAGTACGAAGGCGAAACGACAAGGGCCCTTTTTCTCCATGGTCAATGTTCTCCCTCGAGAAGATTCGTCAGGGGTCTCGGGACTCGGGTCACTGTGGGTCCCTTGTGCGTTCAATCCTGGCCCGGACGGCCCTGAATACCTCTTCGACCTCGATGGCCTTCATGCATGCCAGGGTCTCACAGGCCTTCCGGAAGCAGGGACTGCAGTCCATGTTCCTGCGGATGACCGCATGCCCCTCGCCGTAGGGACCTGTCCGCTCCGGTGAGGTGGGGCCGAAGAGGGCCACGACGGGGGTTCCCACGGCCGCAGCCAGGTGCATGGGACCCGAGTCGGTCGTCAGGAGAGCCGATGCCCTCCGGTACAGTGCAGCCAGCTCTCGCAGCGACGTTTCCCCCGCAACCGAGGCCGACGGGGCCTTCATAAGCGAGCGGATACGCGCGATGGCCCCCTCGGGGCTCTCGCCCGTGAAGACGACGGAAAGGCCGAGCTCGTTTGCGATGCGGTCGCAGACAGCGGCGAATTTTGCCTCGTCCCAGAGCTTCGTCTCCCAGTAGGCGAGTGGACTAACTGCCACGAATCCAAGCTTCGCGTCAATCCCTTTTTCAGCAAGCAGCTGCTCCATCCTGCGGTGATGGGTTTCCCGGATTGCGATCGGGAACTCGGTTTTTGAGGTGTCGCAGCCCAGATGCCGGGGGAAATCGAGGTACCGGTCCACGGCGTGCTTGTTCATGTCCTCGGGGATCTTCTCGTTGAGGAAGAGCCCGCTGCCCTCCTGGAAGCTGTCGTAGCCGAGACGGCGCCTGCCCCGGCTCAGGAAGACAAGGATGGCGCTCTTGAAGAGGCCGTGAAAGTCGATGACGAGATCATAGGGACGGTCGCGCAGCGTGCGGACAAAGCCACGGATGTCTCGTAGCGCTGCCCCGCGGTCCCGGCCTTCGCGGAGGTCCCGCACCCAGCGCTTGCGGCGCGACACGAGCACCCGGTCGAGCATCGGATGGTCAGCCAGCAGATCCGAGGCCGCCTCCTCGACCACCCAGCTGATGTGAGCCTGCGGGTAGCAGCGTCGCAGGGCCGCGAGCGAGGGCAGCGTGTGGATCACGTCCCCGATGGCACTGAGCTTGACGATGAGGATGTTCATCCCTTCCGGTCCTTCAGGATCCACTGCACGGCATCGAGGATGTCTTCGGCAATGTAGACGGGCATGTCCGTGCGGACGATATTCGAGCCGTAGCCCGTCCGGACCAGGATACCCTTGACCCCGAGTTTCTTTCCTGTTTCGATGTCTTTCAGCATGTCGCCGATCATGTACGAGCGAGAAAGGTCGATGTTCAACTCCGCCGCGGCCCGCAGCAGCATCCCCGGCTTGGGTTTGCGGCAACTGCATTCCTGCTTGTAGATACCGTTGCCGTAAACGGGGTGATGGGGGCAGACGTAGAAGCCGTCGATGCGGGCCCCCCCGACCGCGAGCAATTCGTTGATCCGGGTGTGGACGCGGCAGACGAAGTCTTCCGTGAAGTAGCCCCGCGCGATCCCGGACTGGTTGGTCACGACGACGGCCTTCATCCCCGCCGCGTTGATCAGGCGCACCGCCTCGACGGTCTGCGGGTAGAGCCGGAGCTGTTCCATGCGGCTCAGGTAGTTGACCTCCTCGTTGAGGGTCCCGTCGCGATCCAGAAAGACGGCGCCTTGCTTTGCGTCCATGTCGGCCTCAGCGGTATCCGGCCCCGGCCAGCAGCCGAAGCGATTCATCGACGACCTCGTCGACCGTGACAAGGTTCATGCACCGGAAATCGGTGGGGCACTCCTGCTTGAGGCAGGGGCTGCAATCCACTGGCTTGCGGATGAGCGATATCCGCTCCCCCAGGGGATAGGTTGTCTTCGGGTTGGTGGATCCGAAGATGGCCACCGTGGGCACCCCGAGGGCCCCCGCGACGTGCATGAGACCCGAGTCGTTCGTGATGAAGAGATCGCAGCGGGCGATCAGCGCGATGGCGTCGCTCAGGTTCGTCCGGCCTGCGATGTCGACGAGGGGCGTCTCTGCGGCGGACTGCACCGCTTCCGTGCTCGCCCGGTCCCCGTCGCTTCCGAAGAGCAGGATCGGGCAGGCGTGGCGTTGAGCGAGGCGGTCGGCCACGGCGGCAAACCGGTCCGCGAACCAGCGCTTGGCCGGGCCGTAGGCGGCGCCGGGAGCCATGCCGACAATCGGGCGGCGCCCGGCGATGCCGAACCGCGCGAGGTGCTGCTCCGCCGCGATCCTCTGCGCTTCCGTCGGGGTCAGGGCAAGGGGTGCGCGGGACGGCGTAAATCCCAGCGCCTCGAGCATCTCGACGTAGTACAGCGACTGGTGCACGCTCTTGATCCTGGCTTCCAGCCGCACCGGGTGGGTGAGCAGCAGGCCGCGGGCATCGGTGCTGTACCCCGCGCGGACGGGGATCCCCGCGAGCCGCGCGATGATCGCCGCCTCGATGGCGTTCTGCAGGAGGATGGCCGCATCGAACCTCCGTGCCCGCAGCTCCCGG
>Ga0302241_1000806_pt1 | contig 25818 bp, 17 predicted proteins | sample AAG_UR_Arg_MG_FD_193532 | JGI IMG/M metagenome (GOLD analysis project Ga0302241, IMG submission 193532) | Enriched activated sludge microbial communities from anaerobic digester in WTTP, New Holstein, Wisconsin, United States - AAG_UR_Arg | ecosystem: Engineered > Bioreactor > Anaerobic >... | reverse complement strand
AATCAGGAGAATACAGAGTACTTCGTGGAGGCGCGTGGGGGAATCTCAGTGGTGCCTGTAGATGTACATGTCGATCCTACAGTCAGAAACCAGATTATATTAATTTCAACGTAGGATTTAGATGTGTTAAAGACACTGAAAGTTATTCTGGTTAATAAGTGAGAAGTGAGAGGTGAGAGGTGAGATATTATTTAAAAACAATTCTCTCACTTCTCAATCTCAACACTTTAAAAAGCTTATTCTTTCGCTTTTTCTCCTTCTGGCAATTGCAAATCTCTCCTGTAAAGAAGCAGGGAAAAAAGATGTTTTAATACTATCCCTCAGGGCTGACCCTGTTTATCTAAATCCAGTTCTGGCTCATGAAAGCCCATCTATGATGGTTAACCACTGGTTATTCAATTCTCTCGTAAAATTAAATGAAAATCTTCAACCAGTACCCGATCTTGCCGACAGATGGGAAATATCTGAAGATCAAAAACACTGGATATTTTATCTTAAAAAAAATATCATATGGCATGATGGTTACCCTTTTACTGCGGAAGATGTCAAATTTACTTTAGCTGCAGTTCTTGATCCGGAAACAAACACTTACAACAGGGGCCTTTTTATGGTAGCAGATAAACCTGTAAAAGTAAGTATAATAGATGATTATACTATAGAAATAATTTTACCGGAACCATTTGCTCCTCTACTTACAAATCTTTCTCTTCTGGGTATAATTCCAAAACATATACTGGAAGGACAGGATATTAACCTTTCAAATTTCAACTCCTCCCCTGTAGGTACAGGACCATTCAAATTTAAAGAATGGAGATCAGGAGAAATTATAACTCTTCTGAGAAATGAAAATTACTATAAAGGTAAGCCGGATATGGAAAAAGTAGTATTCAGAATAATACCTTCCGGCGAAGGAAGGCTTATTGCACTTGAAACTGGACAGATAGATGTAGGAGAAATACCAGCAAAAGAATATAAACGTTTATCCAATTTCCAAAACCTTTTTATATACAGGTGGTATGATTTAAGCTATTATTATCTGGGATTTGATCTAACTAATCCTCTATTTACTGATAAAGAATTAAGAAAAGCTCTGAATTATGGAATCAACAGACAAAAAATTATTGACTCTGTTCTTTCAGGTTATGGAAAAGTAGCAACAGGTCCTATTCCCTGTTCCTCATGGGCTTACAGTACAGATGTAAAACAATACGAATATAATCCTGAGAAAGCAAAAATAATTCTTAATAAACAGGGATGGTTACCAGATGCAAATGGTATATTAAGTAAAAACGGAAAAGTTCTGTCATTTACAATTTACTATGGACAGGGCAGTGAGAATTCAGGTAAAGCATCAATTTATATACAACATTTTCTTAAAGAAGTAGGCGTGGATGTAAAAATAAGACCGGTAGAATTCAGTGTTCTGGTTACAGAGATAGCCAATCCCGGGAAATTTGAAGCAATACTTTTAGACTGGATAGAAAATCCTGATCCTGATTGCTATGTAGAGTGGGGGACTGACCAGGTAAAAAATGGAATGAATTTTATGTCCTATGCAAATCCTCATGTAGATCAGTTATTAAATCAGGCAAGAACTACTCTGGATATAAAAAAAAGAAAAATTCTATATAAAAATTTTCAAAAAATAATAACCGAAGAAGCTCCTTATATATTTTTATGGTATCCAGAAACCATGATAGGAGTTAATAGAAGAATAGAGGGAATTTCAAAGCCTGGTCCTGCAGGGCTTTTTCTGGAACCGGAAAAGATAAGGGTGGTGAAGAAGTGAAAAGTGAAAAGTGAAAAGTGAAAAGTGAAAAGTAAGGTACTGTAATATTAATTTAAGTATATGTACCTTACCTCTCACCTCTCACCTCTCACCTCTCACCTCTCACGAATTAATGTATAAATACATCCTGAAAAGACTTGCTATTACAATACCAACATTGTTTGCCATAAGTTTAATATCTTTTCTAATAATTCATCTATCTCCGGGAGATCCAACTGCAATGATGATTGATCCCAAAACAAGACCGGAAGATAGAGAAAGGATAAAGAAAAATCTGGGTTTAGATAAACCTTTACCTCAACAATATTTTATATGGCTTAACAATCTTGTTTTTCATAGGGATATGGGATATTCCCTGGTCAATGGAAAACCGGTTCTTAAAAGTATTATGGAAAGATTACCCAATACTCTTATATTAATGGGACTTTCTTATTTAACGGCTATATTACTGGCATTACCTCTGGGTATATACTCTGCGGTAAAGCAATATTCTCCTGGAGACTATATTTTAACAGTACTATCCTTCACAGGTATTTCAATACCGTCTTTCTGGTTGGGTCTTATGCTGATATGTTTATTTACTGTAAAATTACAACTTCTTCCTTCTATAGGTACTATATCACCTGACATAGGAGATAATATAATTATTCAGATTTATGACTTTATAAAACATTTAATAATGCCATTTTTTGTTCTGGTATTTACAAATCTGGCAGCCTGGTCTCGATATGTACGTTCAAGTATGTTAGAAGTACTAAAAGCAGATTACATTAGAACAGCAAGGGCCAAAGGACAGAGTGAATTAAAAGTACTTTATAAACATGCTCTGAGGAATGCTATGATACCACTCATAACACTTATAGGTTTATCTCTCCCTGACCTGTTAGCAGGAGCTTTTGTAACAGAAATGATATTTTCCTGGCCCGGAATGGGTCGATTAGGTATGGATGCTATATTTCATAGAGATTATACTGTTCTTATGGGTACTATAATGTTTAGCTCTATAGTGATAATAGTTTCTAATTTGATTACAGATATATTTTATGTAATAACTGATCCAAGAATCAGATTTGATTAATTTTTTTAAGTTTTTTAGGAGGAATTAAATTCTACATGTCGAATTTGACAGAAAATAGTCAGGATAATTCTCATTATCCAGTTAATTTTAAGAATAAAGAACAAACTGGTATAAAAAATGAGATTTAAATGAACTCTACAAAAGGTATACTTCTAAATAGGAGTTGTTAAAGTTGAAACCTAAGCAGGATTGTGTGAAGGGAGGTGCAGGAAAAAACAATTGACGGGGGTAGAGTCTATGGATTAGCCATGTAAGGCCGGAGTACTTACTTGAGAATCCTCATTATAAAGATGGGGTAAAAAGATTTAGTCTTAGCAGTCAGGCATAGGAGCTATTATTATATTTCGATGAAATTAAAAAATTATAAATCAGAAATATTCCGGATAAATAAAATCGTGGCAGATCCTTTGTAATTAAAAAGGTTTACATATCAAGCCTCTTTTAAAAATTTCTGTGCTGGAAATAAAGCACATATACCGATTAAAGAAAGGAAGGATTGAAGAGTGAGTGAAATAAAAGTTTATAAAATATTAGCGTCGATGCTGATATTTTCTCTAGTAATTACATCCGTGCCAGGTCTTTTTGTTCCTACACCTGCCTATGCAATCAATGAGAAATTAACCACGGCAATAGTAAGTATTGAAAGCCCTACAGAAAATGATCTGCCTGTTCGTATAAATACTGCCCTCAGTGCTGCTATGGTGAAATCTCACAGGTTTGAAGTTACAGATAGTGAGCAGGTTGCCTCAACATTAAAGGATATGCAGTTAGCAGGTAAAAAATTAAATATTACCCAGGCCTGCGAAGTGGGTAAAGCCCTTGGAGTAAATACTGTTACTATGGCTCAGGGTTATGGCATTGAATCAGATAATGAGAAATGCTATATTACTATTGCTGTCCAGATAATTGATGTTGAAACAGGTATTGTTATACAAAATGCATTTGCCAGAGGTGAAGGTTTCAAAGGTGAAAAATTTGAATTGTCAGATGAAGCTATAAATAATGGTTGTTTTGCCTCCATCAATATGATTAATGATAACATGTCAAAAGTGGGCCTCATAGCAACTATTAAAGACGGCCAGATGAGGATCAGTATAGGTGGAGATATTGGTGTAAAGGATCAGTCTGAATTTACAGTTTATAGAGAAAATAAGGTTATAGGAAAACTTAAAACTGTAGAATTAGACTCTTATGATACTGCTACAGAAGAATTAATATTAGTTCCAGGTTATACCTTGCAGGAAGGAGATATTGTTGTTGTTGCCTATAATCAGGGTGAAAAAATTGACAGAACAGATTCTCCTTCTACAGTTAAAACAGCATCTCCAAGTGCTGGAATTATTCTTACTGCTGTTTTAGTAGGAGCTGCCCTTGCTCTTATAGGAACAAACCAGTCTGATCAGATACAGAAACTTGCCATGGTATATCACTTTCAGGCTCAGTTTATAAGACATGAAGGCGACCTGGCAGTTTATCTCTTAACTGTTCAGATTACAGATCATAATGGTAATATAGTTCCTGACGGAACAACTGTCACATTCCAGAGAGCAAATGAGAAGAGCAATGAGGGAGTCGTTGTTGGTTTTGGTAATGCCATAGCTTACGAAGAAAATGTTCAGACTTTTGGCGGAATTGCCAGTACTATACTATATACCCAAACTGGAGGAAACTTAACTGTTTCTCCTGCTATTAAGATAAGAAGCGAGGGAAGAGATAGTCAAATTTTCATAATATCAGCTGCTAATAGTGAATTGAATAGTCTTAGCGTATCAACAGATCCCAATGAACAACCTATGGCAAATGGACAGGATATAGCAACAGTTACTGCTACTATTACTCCTCCAAAGGGTGTTACCATAACTGGTGGACAGGTATTATTTCAGATTATAAGTGGAAGTGCTACTTTTGAGGGTGGATCCAGGCAGTATTTAGGCCCTATAGGAGCTGGTAGCAGCAGTGGTGGAGCTGTAGAAGTAAAAGCCAGACTAGTAAGTAATACTGTAGGACCCAGTGTAGTACTTGTTCAGTATATGGATGTTCAGGAAACTGCTACTGTAGTATTTGGCCAGGTGGGAGTAATAGCTAACGTTAGTCCTGAAGGAAAAACTTTAGGACCTGGACAAAGTGAATTCTATACTGTAACAGTTACGGACAGGGATCCTAAAGATAAAGAGGCAAAACCTATAGCTGGCGCCAATATACAGGTGTCAAGCAGTGGCAGTGGTGCAGGAAATGCTATAATATCACCTGTTTCTGGCGCCACAGGCAGCGATGGTAAATTTGTATTTCTCATTACAAATAATCGAGCTGCCGCAGGAACAGGTGAAACTAAAACTAAAGAATACCTGAATGTTCAGGTTACAGCTGGTGCCCATGGTCAAACTGTAACGGCCGGTACCTTTATAATAACATTAGACAATTAGATCTATTTCTTTCTTAAAAATTAAAAAGCCCCTTCGGGGCTTTTTAATTTTTAAAGAGGATTTTTTATATAGTCTGTAGAATTAATACAGGAAACAGGAACAACCTGAAAAAAGGAAAATTAAATATGATATATACAAGGCATCTTGTAATATTATTCTTCCTTATATTTATAACCTCCTTACCCTTAAAGGCTTTAAATGATAAAGCCATAAAAGCCAGAGCAGAACATATAACCTTCAACCCGTCAAAAGTTATTTTTGTTGCCAGTGGCAATGCAAAAGTAAACTTTCAGGACATTGAACTGTCTGGAGGAACAATCTGTGTGGATATTGCAAGCTCACGTCTTGTTGCATCCGGGAACGTCTCCCTTACCTCTGAAATGGGAGAAATTAACTGTGACTCTATTTCCATAAATTTACATAGTAAAAAATGCTATATTCTGGCTTCTGAATCAGTTGAACCCAGAGTTGAATTCGATGTAACTACTTTTCAGATAGTGTCTTCCTTAAAGGATTTCCCCGGGGGAGCCTTTTCTATGGATAATATAATAAATTCTGATTTATGTATTACAGGTAATGAAATAGTAGTACAGCCGAATGAAACAGCACAGATCAGACCCGCTGCTTTCTGGATAAATGGCAGTCGTTCTATGGAACTTCCTTTTTACTCTTTTACTATAGGAGCAGGAGCAAGTTATACAACACCCAGAGTAGCATATACTGATATGGGAGCAACAGTTGATGTACCTGTAATAGTTTCTCTTGAAGAAAAATCTATGTCCTTAGCCCATATGAAATATAATAGTAATATGGGTTTCAGTGTTACCCTGGAACATCAACAGCGTTTTTCTGATAATGCATCAGCTATATTCTATCTAGATGATCTGAATAAAGACGCCTACCGAAAAGCCCGTATGCAGTACAGGCATAAATTTGGCAGCCAGACTGATGCCACATTAAATGTAGACTGGCAAAATAATAAAGATGTAGATGTATTTTTAAATATGAGTCATAGATTCAGTAAATCCAATCTGACCTTTAATTTTAGATCCCAGTACGCTGTAAGTAAGCCAGAGGGAACACCAGCTTCTTTTGAACTATACTGGAGGCAAAATCCGGATAATTTTCTGGGTTCACCCATAACTTATGCATTTTATACAGGTCTTTCTATGAGAGGAAACACCTTTTCACAAGATGCCACATGGAACAGAAATATTGGACTTCGTCTAACTCATAAGCCAATTAGAATAGGTAATACAGGAGCTCTTATTTTTGGTGTGGGAGATGAAATGAACTGGCTTACTACGGGAGAAACCAGAAATAATCTTTCTGGGACTATGAATCTTACTCTTGGTACTAAATTTAATCTTGACGCAACTATTAATCGGAATTCTTACAATCTTGATAATAGAAACAGTAACTATACATATGGCACTATAAATCTAAGGACAAGTTTTACCAACGAATTTTCTACACGCCTGACTTACACTTTCGGAGAGTATAACGCCCGCCTTGCAGAAAATAGTTTCTCTTTTTCTAACAGACAGGTAGGATGCTTTTTTACCTATAATCCTTCCCAGAATTTCTATCTAAGCCTTGGAGGAACCTATGATTTACAAAATTCAAGAATGGCCTATGCCCAGGGAGATATAAGATTCAGAGTAGGAAAATACTGCTACTTACGCCTTGCACCCTTTTATGATTTTGTAAGCAAGAATACAAATTACACCATCCAGGTAGATCCAATTCTTTCACCTCTAACACCTTAATCTGAGAGTTGAGAATTAAAAAATAAAATAAAGCTCTAAACTTTAAAGTAAAAAGATATTATTTCTTACCCTTCAGATCGGATTCTGAGTAAAACTACACTAAAAGGAATTCAAATTTATTGAGTGTCATCTTGCTTAAAATAACGGTACATAAGATAAAAAGATATTGAACCCGTCGATTTAAAGAGTTTCCAGAATACACCAGGAGTCACCATTGTAAGCCACTCCTTTCCTGATTCCGAGCTCTAAATAAAATGTATTACAATTACAGAATTAGTATACCATATGATAGAAGTCTTTACAAGTGAAAAATAAGAATTATTAAATAAAGTAAATAGTGACCTAAAATCTGAAAGGCACATTTCTTTTCTGTCTGACTATTTCGTAGAGGATTATGCCTGAAGCAACTCCTACATTAAGTGACTCTGCTCTACCATAAATTGGAATAGTCACAGTAAAATCTGATAAAGAAATTATCTTATCAGTTAAGCCATGACTTTCATTACCTATTATCAAAACCAGGGGATAAGAATATTGCATTTGAAAGTAATCACTACCACAGGAAATACTTGTAGAAATAAAAATAACACCTTTTTTTTTAGATGTTAAAATAAAAGACTCTGTATCCTTCAACTTAAATAATTTCATGTGAAAAAAAGAACCCATAGTGGCTCTAAGAACTTTGGGATTAGTAACGTCTGCTGAACCAGGGCTCAAAAATATGCCTGCCACGCCGGCAGCATCAGCTGTTCTTATTATAGTTCCCAGATTTCCCGGATCCTGAACTTCAAATGCTAAAAGCCATATTTCATTAAAAAAATCTATTTCCTTTGAATAATAAGGAACTTCACCGGATAATACAGATAAAATCCCCTGAGGTGTAACTGTATCACACAATGAAGCCATAATAGATTCTGATATAAGATAAGTTTGTATATTACTATCCTTTAATGTATTCTCCAATAATTTTCTGTCAGATACTGACGCATAGAAACTTCCCGGGCTATAAAACAAACTCTCTATTGCTACACCTGACAATAAAGCCTCTCGAAAAAGTTTAAACCCTTCTACTATAAAATAGCCCTTTTTCCTTCGTCCCTGTGGAGACATTAAAGACCTGAGAAATTTTATTTTAGGATTTTCAAAACTTGTTATCATAAGCGTGATACATAATGCGTGATGCGTGATGCGTGATGCGTGATGCGTGAAATTAATTTAGTAATATAAATAATCATTTCACGTCTCATGTCTCATCTCTCATATAAAAAACAGGCAAGAGGAAACTATATTCCCTGTTGCCTGTTACCTGACAATCAACTATTCAACCCTTTACTTGCAGTTTGAACAAGTCTTGCAAAGGCGTCACTATCAGTAATAGCTAAATCAGCCAGTACCTTTCTATTAATATTAATACCAACCTTTTTCAATCCACAGATAAATTTGTTATATGACAAACCATTAATACGTGCAGCAGCATTTATCCTGCTAATCCACAGTCTGCGCATCTCTCTTTTTTTAACCCGACGATCTCTATATGCATAAGTAAATGCATGCAACAATGCTTCATTTGCACATTTATATCTCGTATGTCTTGTTTCCTTAAAACCTTTAGCCAGTTTAAGTATTTTTTTATGCTTCTTCCTGGTTGTTTTTCCGGACTTTACTCTGGGCATAATTATCCTTTAGTTTATACTAAAGGTCCACCTCCTCTCAATAATGAACTTCCAAAATAGTCTGCCATGCTTCAAATACCGGGAACTAACTTCCTTATCCTTTTGGCATCCGAAGGACTTACTGGAGCAGGTTTTCTGAATTTACGTTTTCTCTTTGGAGATTTCTTGGTAAGTATATGATGACATCCACTATAGGATCTGGTTCTGATTAACTTTCCTCCTCCTGAAGCTTTAACCCTTTTAGCTACACCTTTTCGAGTCTTTATCTTCGGCATATTCTCAGGTTTAACAGCTTTACTGAAAAACCACTCCCACACCTGCCTTTCTTTTATAAATCAAATACATAATGACTGGAACCATCTAAAATTGGTAACAAATTATTTAATTCAAAATTTTTTATTGAACGAATTTATAATGGAGGAAAACTACTTTTTACTCACAGGAGCCAGTATCATTACCATATTTTTACCCTCTAACCTGGGAGTCATTTCAACAGTACCTATTTCCATAACTTCTTTTGCTATATTCCCTAACAGTTCATTTCCCACAGCAGTATATGATACTTCTCTTCCTCTGAACAATATAGTAACTTTTACTTTATCTCCTTCTTCCAAAAGCCTGGTTACCATCTTTATTTTAACCATAAGGTCATGAGTGCCAATCTTCGGACGCATTTTAACTTCTTTCATTTCTACAGTTTTAGTCTTTTTTCTTGCATCCCTGTCTTTTTTACTCTGGAGATACTTAAACTTACCATAATCCATCAATCGACACACAGGAGGTCTGGCATTGGGAGAAACCTCTACAAGATCAATAGAATTTTCTTCCGCAATACGTTTTGCCTCATCCACTGATACTATACCAAGCTGTTCACCCGTATCGGAAATCAGTCGTACCTCCCTGGTACGAATTCGCTCGTTTACCTTTAACTTCTTAGCTATAGTCCTAACCTGGTCTATATAATACAAGGTAAAAGTGACACTCTGGCTTCACCTTATATAAAACCAGGTTGACACCTCCCTTCAATCACGTAAAAATTTAGAATAAAAAAAACGGTATAAACCGTTCTCTTCTCAATAAAAGATTTAACAAATAAAATTTAAACCTTATCCTTAGAACCATACATATCATCTGCCCAGGAAGAGCTTTTAATCATCCTGCTACAATCAGATTCTAAATAAAAATCCTTAAAAGCTAGAGGCTATAAGGAGAGAAGCTAACGGCTTCTTCTTAATTATTATAAAAACTTATAAAACAGAAGAATTATATCATAAGATTTTATAAAAAGCAAGTTATTAAATTACTTTTTCAAAACTCCAAAACGATATTTACCTGAATAACTTCTTTTTACTTTTTTAGAAAAATCATGAAAAGATGGGTTCCATAATATATCATCACTTGATAATATCCCACCCTGACGAAGATAAGGCCATACAGTTTCATATTCATACATCATATTTTCATAAGTATGAAGACTGTCATGAAGGAACAGGTCTATAACCTTCAACTTATTCAGAAGAGGTTTTAGATGTAAATTGCTTGGACCTTTATAAAGAGTCCATCTGTCTCTTAAACCTGGAGGGATTATCCATCCCACATCCTCTCCTCCGGGCAGGGTGGTAAATTTCATTTTATGAGTACTACCATCTATTTTCTCATAAGCAGGTAAATCAATGGAATATAAATGACCTTTATTATTTTCCTTTAAAGCTTTAAGTAAAAAAGACGTAGTAATTCCATCAAATACACCTGTTTCAATTACTGTTTCTGGATTAAGAGAGCGTATAAGGTAATATAATAAAAAATTCCAAATCTCATACCTCTTAAGAGATATTCTTTTTTTTCTAACAGTATAATATTTCTTTTCTATATATGTAAAAAAAATCTCATCCCCGTAAAGATCTCTTCTAAATTCTTTGAAAGCCTGTCTGGTAATACCGGTAAAAGTAAATACAAAATCATAATCAGATTTTGTGAATAAAAATTGACGAAGTATTTCTTGAAAAGCTGCACAATAAAAATTTAAATTCATACTATTAAGCAGCAGAAGGAAGCATGGAACGTCTCTGTTTCCTGTTGGAAACAACTTTAGTTCCATTTAAATCCTCTAACCCCTGGGAAGATATAAGATCATCCGTTTTTACTACCAGAATAGTTATACCAATATCAATATCTACTGTATTATCTTCATTACATGATAATAAAACACCATTATTATATAAAACTCCTGAAATCTTCTTTAACTTAAACCAGACTTTTTCCCCTTTTTTCATAAAAGTGTTTTACCTCCATAAACTAAATTTAAATACTATTCAAGTATTCTTCAAAATACTGAAAAATCCTTCTATTTTAAAAAGTTCTTATAGGTATAAAGGTAAAAAAGATTTTCTTATTGAATAGTATATAATGCTTTTAGAAATGAAAAATATAACTAAACATTTTTCCGGTATCAAAGCAAATGATGGTATAGATCTATGTCTGAGGAAAGGAGAAATTCATTCACTCTTAGGAGAAAATGGAGCCGGGAAAACCACCCTTATGAATATACTTTATGGGCTTTATGAACCGGATCAAGGGGAAATATACTTTAAAGAAAAACCTGTAAAAATAAAATCCCCTAAAGAAGCCATTAAACTCGGCATAGGAATGGTTCATCAACACTTTATGCTTATACCGGCTTTTTCTGTTTTAGAAAATATCGTACTGGGTTCATGTTCCTTCTTATCTTTTCTAAAATTAAAAGAAATAAGGAAAAAAATTCAGGACATGATTAATATATACGGTTTTGAAGTAGAGCTTGATGTTCCTGTATGGCAGCTTTCTGTGGGAGAACAGCAGAGAATAGAGATTTTAAAAACCCTTTATTATGGAGCTCAATTACTTATACTGGATGAACCTACAGCTGTATTAACTCCAAAAGAGACTGAAGATTTTTTTTTAATAATAAAATCACTGGTTCATAAAGGTCATTCTATAATATTTATAACACATAAGCTTAAGGAAGTTATGAGTATAAGCCACAGGGTAACAGTTCTGAGGGGAGGAAAAAAAATAGAAACTATCTATACTTCAAAAACAAATGAATTTGAACTGGCGAGACTTATGGTAGGGAGAGGTATTACTCTGGAGAGTAAAAAACCAAGTTCTATTGGAAATACTGTTATTGAAGTAAAAAATCTCTATGCCCTTGATGATAGAAACCTTAATATTCTGAAGGATATAAATTTAAAAATAAGGGAAGGAGAAATTTTTGGAATAGCAGGGGTAGATGGTAATGGCCAGAAAGAACTGGCAGAAGTAATTACTGGAATGAGAAAAGCTACAGGTGGAAAAATAATTATAAATAATCTGAATGTAACAAATCTAAACCCCGGAGAAATATCTATGAAGAGAGTTGCTCATATACCGGAAGATCGTAAAAATACAGGGGCTATTATGAATTTTACTATAGGAGAAAATGCTATTTTAGGTCATCCTGATTTTTTTAAAGATTTTTTTCTAAATTATACGAAAGTAAAAGAATTTTCAGATTCCTTGATAAAAAATTATGCAATCAAGACAGCTGGAAGTAACTCACCTGCCTGGTCATTATCCGGCGGAAATCTGCAAAAACTCATTATAGGAAGAGAATTATCAGAAAAACCTCTCTTTATAGTAGCAGTTCATCCAACAAGAGGATTGGATTTAGGGGCTATAGAATATATTCATAAAATGTTAATTAAAGAGTGTGAAAAAGGGGTTGCCATACTTCTTATTTCTACTGATTTAAATGAAATTCTTATGTTAAGTGATACTGTAGGAGTAATATACAAAGGACAAATAATAGATCAATTCCCTGCAAAAGAAACCAGTGTGGAAAGAATTGGTCTTTTAATGGCAGGGGTGATGTGAAACGTGAGACGTGACCGGCGAGTTACTATAACAGTAATTAAGTAAATTGTAATTCACTGATCACCCATCACCCATTACGCATTACCCATTACGCATTACGCATAAACCTTATGTTTAAAAACTTAATAAAAAAACTTTCTACAGAATTTGATAAAAATAAATACTTCATATTTATAAAGCTATGTATAGTAATAATGGCTTTTCTTATAGCCTTTTTACTCACTTCTATCTGTATAACTGCTGCAGGAGCAAATCCTTTTGAAGTTTTTATTTCTATTATTAAAGGCGCTTTTGGAAGTCCTGAAAGAATGACTGAAATACTTGTAAAAGCTACTCCTCTTATATTTGCAGGTCTTGGTATAGCAATTGCTTTTAAAGGGGGATTCTGGAATATAGGAGCTGAAGGGCAGATATATCTCGGCGCCATAGCTGCAACAATAGTGGGGGTTAAAATAAACCTGTCACCTTTTATACTTATTCCTGCCGTTATTATTTCAGGTTTTCTGGCAGGTGGACTCTGGGCGTTAATCCCGGGATTACTAAAAGTCAGATTTGGTATTAACGAAATCATCCTTACTATGATGATGAATTATATAGCTATACATACAGCAAGCTATATCTCTCACGGCCCCTTCAGAGATCCCGATGGATCTCTTCCTCAAACGGCAGAGCTCTTCAAAGGTGCCTGTCTTCCTGTTATTATAAATAAAACCAGATTACATGCCGGAATATTACTGGCCATATTTCTATGTTTATTATGTTATCTAATATTTAAAAAGACCTTACTGGGTTATAAAATCAAAGCTGTAGGAGCCAATCCTCGCTCAGCTTTTTATGGTGGTATAAATGTCTTTAATACTATGATTATAACTATTTTTATAAGTGGTGGCCTTGCCGGCCTTGCCGGAATGGGAGAAGTCTGTGGAATTCATTATAGATTACTGGATGGCATATCTCCGGGATATGGCTATACGGCCATAGTTGTAGCACTACTGGCAAGACTTCATGCCCTGTGGATTTTACTGGCAGCTGTACTTTTTGCATCTCTTGATATAGGTGCAGGTTTCATGCAGAGAACTACAGGAATACCATCTTCCATTGTATGTATTATAGAGGCACTTATAGTGATATGTATACTGGGAAGTGAAATTCTGGAAAGAAAATTGATGAGAAAGAAGGTTGAGAAGTGAAACGTGAAACGTGAAATGTGGAGCATAATTTATTATGAATATATAGTAACAGAAGTAATCTTTTCACTATTCGCCATTCACGACTTATGTTAGACGAAATACTGACTGCAACATTTATAACAGGCTTACTCGCCGCAGCAGTGCGAATGGCAACACCAATACTTCTTACTGCTCTGGGAGAAATATATACTGAACTTTCCGGCATACTCAACATAGGTATAGAAGGGACTATGCTGGCCGGGTGTCTGGCAGGATTTATAGGGACCTATTACACAGGAAGTATTTTCTGTGGTATCCTCTGGGGTATAATTACTGGAGGACTTATGGGTTTAATAATGGGTATACTCAGTATAACACTTCAGGCAAACCAGGTGGCATGTGGTATAATATTAAATTTACTTTCCCTTGGAATGACAAGTTTTATCTTCAGAGTCGTCTTTGGAGTGACAATTCTGCCTCCAAATATAAAAACACTGACTCCTTTACCATTACCGATTATAAATAAAATTCCTTTTGTAGGACAGATCCTGTTCCAACAAAATTTAATGGTTTATATAACTTTTCTACTTGTTTTATTATCTTCTTTTCTTATCTTTAAGACAGGATGGGGATTAAAAATAAGAGCTGTAGGAGAATATCCTCTGGCAGCAGATACTATGGGAATAAATGTTTATAATATAAGATATATATGTGTCATAGCAGGGGGAATGCTGGCAGGCATGGGAGGAACCTTTCTGGCTATGGATCTGGGAATGTTTGTAGATAATATGATTGCAGGAAGAGGATTTATAGCACTTGCATCTGTAATATTCGGAAGGTGGAAACCACATGGTGTCATGGCAGGTGCTCTGATTTTCGGTCTTGCTGATGCCTTCCAACTCAGGCTACAGGCTCTTGGATATAACTTTCCCCACGAAGTACTTCTTATGTTACCTTATGTCCTGACCATAATAATACTGACAGGAATTTTAGGTAAAAGTCACGCCCCGGCAGCACTGACACAACCCTATATAAAAGAGAAGTAGTGAACAGGCAATGCCTGTTCACTACTCTATTTTCAACACCTGTGCCTGAAGGTATTTTATCAATCTCTCATTGGTTTCTCTCACACGATGACAGAAAATCTTATTCATGATAATACTTATAGAGGGGAATTTTTCGAGGAGAGTCATAAAATTCCCGGGAGAGATTATATAAGCTTCAACGTCTCCAAGAATAGCCACTGCCGTTGCAGATCTTCTCTGCTCATCAATACAGGCCATTTCTCCTAAAACCGTTCCTTTGCCAACTATTATTAATTCTTCTTCCTCTTTTTTATCTGCCCCCATTTCTATGGTTTTTCTTATGGAAACCCTGCCGGATCTTATTATAAATACGTCCTTACTCGAGTCATTTTCTTTAAATAGTATTGAATTTTCGGAAAATTTCTTACATACTACCATAGGAGCTATTTCTTCCAAATCCTTTAAAGATAGTCTGTCAAAAATAGGAACATCCACAAAATCTTCTACAATCTTCTTTTTACTGTCATCAGTAACTGCCACAGAGGAGGCAGGTTTCTTTGGTGTAAATATCGTATAAGGTGATTGTATATGGGATTGAATATATATATTTTGAGCAATCCTTATGGCAGTATCTACAGGTTTTCTGGTGGTAATCAAATTTTCTTCTTGTTCCTCAGATTTTTTTCTATCTATGGTTTTTTGAATATATATAACTTTTTTATCTGCACTGGCAGCTTTTAACAGACCTTCTTCAATATGTTTCTTCTCTTTATCCACAAAAAACTGTTCTATTATATTTAAAGCTTCTTTATATTCTTTTACAGCTTCAGAAAAAATTAAACGAAACTCATAAAGTTGCTCCTTCAATATCTCTTTCTGACTATCTAAATATTTACCGAAATTTTTTTCTCTATTCTGTAATAAAAGTTTAACTGAAGAAATTTCTTTACTAAAATTCTCTTCTGTTAAATCTTCTCTGAGAAAGTCCTCACATAATTCTTCTAAGGTCTTAAACAATGCTGTTTTCCTTGTAGACGAAGTACTCATAAACTCATCCTTTCACTACTTACACTTTACAATATTATAACAGCTATGGACACATCTTTCCAGATTCTGTTATAATTATTTCTTGAAGGAATGATATTTATGGCACAAAAATGCTCTAACTGCAATACAATAAATCAGGGAGAGGAAAAATTCTGCAATAATTGTGGAATGGATTTAACCAAAACCCTGAACACTCCTTATGCAGGAATGAGACAACCATCTCCTGATGGAAAAAGTGATATTCTGGGAAACCCTTTACTCACATTACCACAGGGAACAATACTAAAAGGGAAATATATTATAAAATATCATACAGCAGGAGGGATGGGAGCAATATATTTAGCCAGAGAAATTAATACACAGGAAGAATTCGTTATAAAAGAAGCATATTCTATATCTCCCAAAAAAAGAGAAGAATTTATCATAGCTCTTACAAAAGAAAGAGAAACTCTTATCAGATTAAACCATCCGGGGATTGTAAAAGTTCTGGATTTTTTCGAAGAACATGATGCTTATTATCTTGTAATGGAATACATCAGAGGACAGAGTCTGGAAGAATATGAAGAGTCTATAACTCTGGAGCAGATTGATGAGAACATGGTAATAAACCGGGGTATAGAGCTCTGCGAAATTCTATCATATCTTCATAACCTGAATCCACCTATAATTTATCGAGATTTGAAACCAAATAATATTTTAATTAAGGAGGAAGATAATCTTAAATTAATAGATTTCGGAATTGCCCGTGTGTTCAAACAGGAAGCATCGAAAGACACCATTCCTTTCGGAACGCGGGGATTTGCCGCACCTGAACAATATGGAAATAAACAGACTGATATAAGATCAGATATTTACAGTCTGGGGGCTACCCTTCATTATCTTTTAACAAAAAAAGATCCCGGAGAAAGTCCAAATCCTTTTATATTCCTACCGGTTAAAGAAATAAATCCTGCCATATCTTTAGAACTTTCAAATATAATATCAAGAGCACTGGAAGTAGATCAGGAAAAAAGATATTCTTCCGCAAAGGAAATGGGAGAAATGCTTAAAAAACTTCTTCCTGTTATATCTATAAAACCGGGTTTTATAAAAATAAAAGCTATTGAATACGGTATAAAAGAAAAAATCGAATTAAAAATTGCCAATAAAGGGAAAGGAGAACTTACAGGGTCTATAGCTCTACCTGATTCATTCCCCGGTATAAGTGCTAATATGATTAACTTCAAAGGAGATGAAACAATAGAAATAGAGATTGACACATCACTATTAAATACTGGAGAAAACTACTGTGATAATATCGTAATTTTCTCTTCAGGAGGTAATGTTTATATTCCCTTATCTTTCAGTATCTGTGAAAAAAAATCTAGAGAAGAACTTATGCCGATAAAAAAGCAGGAAAAGGAATTGAAAACAAATATAATTAATTTACCCTCCGAACCGGCTCAGAATACTAAAAAAAATAAAAATAAAAATTACTGGATTGGGATTGGAATAAGTGCTATTCTTGGCACATGTTTTATGTTTTTAATCTTTATAAATTGTATTTATAAACACTTTTGTACAGATAGCCTCAAAAAGGAAAGTCTCCAACATTTAATCGGTTGCAAACTTTGTTTTGTTTCTGAAGGAGAACCTTACAATGGTGGTGTAAATTACGATATCTTCTCTGTGTATCCTGATGGTAGAGAACTTAAAAATTTAACAAATAATATAGCCTGGGACTGTTTCCCGGCCTATGCTCCTCTGGAAAATAAGATTGCCTTTTCCAGTAACAGAAATAAATTATATAAAATTTATATTATGAATGACGATGGTTCAAATTCTATAAGATTAACAAGAGAATCCCTCGATGCTACCTGTCCTTCATGGTCTCCTGACAATGAAAAAATTGCTTTTCAGGCTTTTTTTGAAGATAATTATGAAATATTTTGTATAAAAAGTGATGGCACAAGACTGATAAATCTAACAGAAAACAAATCAGGAGATTTCAATCCTTCCTGGTCTCCAGATGGCAAATATATTGCTTTTGAATCCAAAAGAGATAATAAAAAAGATAAAGATGGCATATTAACAAGAGAAATATATATAATGAAATCTAATGGTGATAATCCCATAAGGTTAACAAATAATTCCTATGATGACTTCTCACCTTCATGGTCGCATGATTCATCCAAAATAGTTTTTATATCTAATATAAATGAAAATTACGACATCTTTACGATAAATCGTGATGGATCTAATCTTTACAGAGTAACTGAAAGTATTGAACAGGAAAATTACCCTCTCTGGTCACCTGATGGCAAAAAAATAATCTATTCCTGCTATAAAGGAAATACCTGGCAAAAGCTAATGGGAATAAAAAACAAATGGGAACTTTACGCTATAAATCCGGATGGCACGAAACCGGTAAAATTATTAGATTTCGGTGGGAAACAGATGTCTCTGAAATTAGTTAATTCTCTCCGGGAACAAAAAAAGGAAATACCACAGATTGAAGTAATCAAAAAAAATTTTAAAGCTATTGCTGAAAAGAATTATAAGGTTGCTTATGAATTAAGAAGTGAAAAAGCACAATCTATAAACTCTTATAACGATTTTTATAATAACTGGAAAAATAATAAAAAAATAAAGATTGAAAAAATCAATACAATAGAAATTACAAAAGATAAAGCTATACTGGAGGTAATAGTAAGTTCCTCTGACTCTACAGTAGATGGAAAAATCTTTACAGGTAAATACAGAGGTATATACCATTTAATCTTAGAAAAAAATCTCTGGAAAATTGATGCTTCTAAGGTTAAGCTTATGGAAGAGTAAAAATAGGTTCAATTAACTCTGATATATCAGATGGAGAGAATAGATTAAAGGTTCGAAGAAACTTGTTGAGATGACAAAAGAGAATGCAAGGAAGTATCTTAAAATAATGAACAGTGAAAGGAAGTTTAAAGTTGAAGGTTGAAGATTTAATACTCAATTCAACTATAAATCGACCTCACCCATTATGATAAATTTAAAGAAAATACAAATTTGCTCCCCTGTCCGTGAGAGCTTTCCACCCATATTCTACCGCCATGAGCATCTATAATATTTTTAGTAATAAAAAGTCCCAGACCTGCACCGACAATTTTACGTCCTGTTTTAACCCTGTGAAACTTTTCAAAAACTCCTTCTACTTCATCTTCGGGAATTCCCATACCATGATCCCGGACATAAATTATTGCCTTATTATCCTCTATTTCACCACCTACTTCCACTTCTCCACCATCAGGGGAATATTTAATAGCATTAGCTACAAGATTATGAAGAACCTGTTCAAGTTGATCGGGATCTCCTATAATTACAGGAAATCCCTCTGGAATATTCATATTTATTGTATGATTCTCACTGCTTCGATACGTATCAATAACATTTTTTATAAGAGGTATTATATCAAACTTTATTTTCTGACATTCGAACCTCCCTGATTCTATTTTAGCAAGATCAAGAAGGCTCTTTATAAGCCTTACCAGTCTTTCTACCTCACGAATGATTATTTCAAGAAATTCTTTTTTCTTATCAGAGTTTAATCTGTCATTATAATGTAATATCATACTGGCATATCCTTTAACAGAGGTAAGAGGTGAACGTAAATCATGAGATACTATAGAAACAAATTCAGATTTCATCTTCTCTATCTCTTTTTCCTTTGACATATCACTGAATACAACTATACCACCGATTTTCTCACCCTGTGGATTCAGAAGAGGAGTTGCTGTAGCACTTACGAACTTGCTTTCTTCCGCTGAAATACTTAAAAAACCCTTTGATTTCTTAAAAGTAAAAGAAGGTTCTATAGAGACTTTGTTTCCATGATCATCCAGAAGAGACATAACAGATATCCACTCTTTCCCCTGAACATGTTCTTCTGTAATATTCATTATATATTCTGCCGCTCTGTTGAAAGAAGTTATATTCCCGTGCTTATCAAATATAAGGACACCATCTCCCATATCTCTTACTATTGCATTAAGTTTATCTGTTTTTTCCTTCAATATTTCTATATACTTTTTTTCATTTTCATGGAGAATAACATTATCTATTGCAAGAGCTGCTCTGCTTGCTATAAGTTCCAGGGTTTTTATTTCATCTCTCGTAAAGGTATGATATCTGCTCAGGGTACCAACATTTATAACACCAATCTTTTGATCTTCAACTATAAGAGGCAGACATATAATAGATTTAATTTCTTCCTGATTAGAGGGAGATTTAATAAAACGACTGTCTTCTCTTACATCATTTACTACACAGACCTTACCCTGTTCAAAGGCCCATCCTGCTATACCTGTGCCGGATTTTATTTTTGATACGCCAAAAGGCAGGGCATCCATACCTTTGGCAGCTTTCACTACAAGAACTTCCTCTGCCAAATCCCATAACATAATAGAAGCACGTTCAGCTCCTATAAGACGAATTACTGTATCAAGAGTGAGATTCATTGCTTCCTGAAGAGTAACTTTTCTACTTAAAGCAATAGATAGCTCATATTCTGCCACCTCAGATCTGGTGGTTAATTCTTTTTCTCTTTCCCGGGCATCTTCTAATTCCAGAGTCTGTCTCTTTAATAATTCCTCAAGAAAGCCTGTTTGAGAGCTATTAAAGAACTTTTCAATAGTATCAATTAACTCTAAATTTTCCTTATGAATAATTTTCATAAAAGAATTCTTTAGAATCTTCCATGCTTCTATAATTTCTAAAGGTTTAAATTCCTTAAGGCTAACATCTCTTGCCATTACTGCTCCTTCTTCAAAGGCAATTAAATCATCATTATGTTCCAGGGCGTATAAAAATCTATCAAAAAATCTATTGGGATTATATATTATCTTATTATCTTTATTTTCTTTAGACCAGCTGTTTTCCCATAAAGCAAATAAACTTCTATCTATTTCCATGATACCACCTTTTCTAGTAGATCCCTCTTCTCTACATAATTACACAAATTATAGCACTATAATCTCTTTCGGTCAATTTTATGAGAATAAAATTACCTGTCATTTTTAAAGGCAATCTTGCTTTTTATTTTCAACCGTGCTAGAATCGCTTTTAATAATGAAAGGAGTGACTTAAGTGAATTACTTTTTAACAGAAGAGCAACAGTCAATAGTTGACCTTGCAAGAAAGATAGCGGTAGAAAAAATATCCCCTCAGGCAGCAAAATTAGATGAAACAGAAGAATTCCCATGGGAAATTATGAAACATTTAGCCCAGGCAGATCTCTTCGGTCTCTATATACCGGAGGAATATGGAGGATTCGGGGGGGGAGTCTTTGAACTGGCTCTGGCTGTTGAACAACTCAGCCGTTCCTGTGGAGGCGTAGCTGTATCCTTTGCGGCTTCCGCCCTTGGAGCATTCCCTATACTTTTATTCGGTACAGAAGAACAGAAGAAAAAATATCTTCCACCTATTGCAAAAGGAGAAAAACTCGCTGCCTTTGGACTTACTGAAGCAAACGCCGGAAGTGATGCAGGTGGAGTAGAAACTACTGCTAAAAAAGAGGAAGACTATTACGTATTAAATGGTACAAAACAATGGATAACAAATGGAGGAGAAGCAGAGATATATACCATAATAGCTGCTACAAATAAAAGAAGAGGATCCAGAGGCCTTTCAGCTTTTATTGTAGAAAAAGGAATGGATGGCTTTGATTTTGGGAAAAAAGAGAAAAAAATGGGTATCAGGTGTTCAGCCACCAGAGAACTGGTCTTTCAAAATTGTAAAGTTCCTAAAGAAAATCTTCTGGCAAAAGAAGGATATGGTTTTATAGTAGCTCTCAGGACACTCGATAATGCAAGGCCGGGTGTTGCTGCACAGGCTCTTGGGATAGCTCAGGGAGCAATGGATGCAGCAATGGATTTTGCTCGTCAGAGAATACAATTTGGCCAGCCTGTTACCGGTTTTCAGGCAGTACAGCATATGTTTGCTGATATGGCAACACAGATAGAAGCAACGAGAGCCCTTACTTATGCAGTAGCCCGCACAATAGACAGTGGAACACAGAAAGATATAGCTAAAGAATCTGCCATGTGTAAACTTATTGCCTCAGATACTGCAATGAAGGTAACAACTGATGCCCTTCAGATAATGGGAGGTTCCGGCTATATGAGAGAATATCCTGTAGAAAAAATGATGAGAGACGCAAAGATAACTCAGATATATGAAGGAACCAATCAGATACAGAGAAATGTTATAGCTTTAAATATGATTAAAGAAGCAGCCAGTGTAAGGTAATAGGTAATGAGTGGTTTATCGTTGAGGGTTGAATTAACGGGCCCTCAACACTAAGTACTGCTTCAGGTAAAAAAGTATCCAAAAAATTTTAAATATACACACCTGTCCCTGTCCGGGTTCTGGAGCAAAAGATATGCCGTCAAAGAAGAAAGTTATAACTTAAATAAATGCAAAACTGTATATTCTGTAATAACAGATTTTATTGTAACAGGATCATAGATTTTGCGTAAGAGTCCGGACAGAGACAGACCTGTGAGATGGACACTAACTTACCTGTTACTGCACTACTTATTTAAATGGAGAAGTTTTAAAAGGAAATTTATAATTCCTCCAGGCTTTATAAATATTAATATACCTGCACATATTAAAAACAATATTATTACAAAAATTAACCAGAATCTTTTAAATAAACCGGGTCTTTCAACTATCTTCTGTATTTTCTTTGTAGAATCTTCAGTAACAATTGTGTCTTTCTTTTTAATATACATGGGCTTTAATTTTGCAGTTTCCGGAGTTTTTAAAGAACTTCTCTCTCCTGTAGAAGACAAAGATCTAGCTTTTCTGACTTTTTTATATACTTCTTCAAGAGCTATCTTCATTTCTTTTATATTATCATATCTATCAACCTTATTCAATCCCATAGCTTTTAATATAATCTGTTCGAATTCAGATGAGATATTGGCATTAAATCTATGACAGGGAGTGAGAGGAGTGTCGTTTATACTTCGATCTATAGCATCTACCGGTATTGTCCTGGTTACAAGAAAGTATATTGTGGCACCAAGAGAATATATATCACTTTTCTGATCGGTTTGTCCCACATATTGTTCTACAGGGGAATAACTTGGATTAACTGTCTTGGCAACAGAAGCTGTTTTAGCCTCAGGGCTGAACAATTTTGATATGCCAAAATCAATTATCTTAAGTTTTCCTTCGGATGATAAAATAACATTTTTAGGGCACATATCTCTAAATATTACAGGTTCCGGTTTCTGTGAATGCATATAATCAATAATATTAACCAGTTGAATAGACCATTCTAGCAGCTGTAACTCATCATATAAAGGTGAAGTCTGAATTATTTTATCAAGAGCATCACCTTCAACAAAATCTATTACAAAATAACGTCTATTATTATAAGAGAAGTATTCTTCAAACCTGGGTATAGCAGGATGTTCGAGAGCTATAAGAATTTTGGCCTCTACCTGAAATTGAAGGATTGCATCTCTCCTCTTAACAGGGTCGTCAAATCTATCAAGTAATTCTTTCAGGGCTACATGACAATTATTTTTATTATCCATAGCTCTATAAGTTCTTGTACTCTGGCCTTCGTCTAATAAACAAATTACTTTATATCTATCATTTACAATTACACCTGGAGATAAAGGTTCACTTATTACACTCACTGAAGAGGTAATATGCTCCACTTCCTCCCTTTCTGCCGTACCTATTAATTCTTTTCCCTTAAGATCTTCATCTTTCTTATCTCTTTCGAATGCAAGGGAAGGTTCTTTAAAAGATACGGAAGGAATATCCTTTCTCTCTATTTCTTCCCTTTTACCGGGAACATAAGGAAATTTTTTAGCTTTTTCTTCTGGTAAAAGAGACTTTCTATCAGGAAGACTGGCAAGAACATCAGAGGAAAGACGACGTGTTTGCACACGTCTTAAACTTCTATCCTGAGTAAGAGATGCTTTTCCCCTGGGGATACCGGCAGGTCTACCTGTGCCTTTACCAGATGATTCGTAAAGAGGTACTTTAGATCCTATACCTCCAGGAGAAGCAGGAAATGAAATCTTGCCTGGAGTGCCAGAAATAGAAAGTTTATTCTGTATATCTGAAGAAGAGATTCCTCCTTTAATTTCTGTTGTCCTGGAAAACCTATCCTTTCTATCAAAAGAAGAGTGTTCTTCTCTGATCTCTGCTGTTCTAGAAATAATATTTTTCACTCTGTCCACAGGTTCAGAGGTTGAACTTATATCTGACTGTTCTAAAGAAGACCTGCTGAAGGGTGGCTTTAAACGTGAGTGTACCGGGGCTGAAGAAGAACCATTAAAAGGGGCCTTTAAACGATGATCTACCTGTCCTGAAGCAAGTCCGTGTGATTTTATATCTTGAGGAACCTTTTTAACCCCTTCATTTTCTTCCATGATTTCTGTGAGAGGCCTTGTTGAACGTGAATGTCCCCTGCCTGATGAAACCAGAGAAGATATACCGGGTCTTTCTTCAGATTTTTCTTCAGGTATACTTCTTCTAGAAGGAAGAAGTATTTTCTCTTTATCTGAGGCTTCAGGCCTGGAAGGAACATTTCTTCTTTCTATTGAATCTTCAATGGAAGACACTACTGTATCATAAGATTTTCTTGGTGAGGATTGCTGAATTTTCTCATCTTTTGATAGACGACTTCGTTCACCTATTTTTTGGAAAAGTTTTGCCAGGGATTGTCTGGACTGTTCATCCGATGCTGACTGCCCAGAAGGCGAAATCTGGTGAGAAGGCTTTAATAAGGATTGTCTGACCTCTTCAGCTGATGAAGGACCACCGGATGATGATAGAGATGGTTTTGATAAAGACTGTCTTATTTGTTCATCTGTTGTTGGACGGCTAAAAGGCGAAATCTGGTGAGAAGGCTTTAATAAGGATTGTCTGACCTCTTCAGCTGATGAAGGACCACCGGATGATGATAGAGATGGTTTTGATAAAGACTGTCTTATTTGTTCATCTGTTGTTGGACGGGGCAATGATAGTGAAGGGGTAACTGATTTATCATCCAATGGTTTAGTAGATTTACCTGAATCCAGGTCAAATAAGCGTGATGTCCTCTTTGAAGTTCCTACTGGAAGAGGAATTGATTTTTCAGGAGAAATGCCTCCCAGAACTCTTGTTTTTGGTGCAGATGAACTATGAAGTCGATATTTCTTATCAAAAATATTCTTAAAAGCTATCTGCATCTCCTGTACAGCCTGATATCTATCTTCTTTATCCAGTTCCATAGCTTTTAATACTATACATTCAATTTCCTGAGAGAAATTAGTATTATATTCACGGCAGGGTGGTAAAGCTACTTTACGTAATCTCTGGAGAGCATCTACGGGCAAAACCCTGGTAATAACATAATATAAAGTTGCTCCCAGAGAATATATATCAGTTCTGACATCAGTAAGTCCAGTATATTGCTCTATAGGAGAAAAATTAGGATTCGCCATTTTTGCAGCTGCAATAGTTTTGGAGGCAGGTGTAAAAGTCTTAGATATTCCAAAATCTGTAAGGTAAAGTTTCTTTTCCCTGGAAAGGATAATATTTTTAGGTGATAAAGCTCTGAAAATTACTGGATTGGGCTTTCTATTATGAAGATAATTTAATATATAGCATAGCTCTAAGGCCCAGGTGAGGATTGCTTTTTCATCAAAAAAATCCCTGGAATCTTTTACATGATCAAATAAACTCTTTCCGTCGACATAATCCATCACAATGTAGCGTCTAGTATTATGCTCAAAATAATCTCGAAAAGAAGGTATACCCGGATGCATAAGGCCGATAAGAATCTGAGCTTCTATTCTGAATTGCTTTATTGCCTGATCCCTTTTAGCTGGATCATGAAAAGTATCTAATAACTCTTTAACAAAAACCTGTTTATTGGTATGTTTATCCAGAGCAAGATAATTTCTGCTTAATTCCGTAACAGACAAA
>Ga0302241_1000804_pt1 | contig 25828 bp, 14 predicted proteins | sample AAG_UR_Arg_MG_FD_193532 | JGI IMG/M metagenome (GOLD analysis project Ga0302241, IMG submission 193532) | Enriched activated sludge microbial communities from anaerobic digester in WTTP, New Holstein, Wisconsin, United States - AAG_UR_Arg | ecosystem: Engineered > Bioreactor > Anaerobic >... | reverse complement strand
TCACCTGTATGGATCATGTGCATCATGACCCTAACCATTTTGGCGGCAACGGCGACGATTGCGACATCAGGCAGTTTATGATTATCAATCACTAAGTGGTTGTAGAACGCCGTGAAATAGCCCATATAACCTGCCCGTACCTGGCACGTTTTTCGGAACAATGACGTTAAAGAAAGTTGAAAAGCTTGCAGATGCATATTTCAAGCAAAAACAACTTCAATAATTTCACAGTTGGTACCAGGTAGAAATGATGAAGATAATGAAATTATTTTACAACTCAATGAAGTCTTACGAGCTGCCACTCAGGACTTTCCTTGTTTGACATTCCGTACCTGAGACATTCCGTACCTGTCACTGTCTGTGAAGTTTATGAAGTTGTCAACTTAGTAAGTTGGTTATTTCAACCCTTTCAGACAACAGTTATTAAAAATTCCAATTTTCAGTGCCAGGTACAATTGCAGAAATCAGTGAAGTTTCTTGATCAAAATGAAGAGCTCCGGTGTCTGATCAGTTTCTATTTAGAATCCTGATTTGGCACCGGAGTAGTGTTTATTCTTTAGAGTTTTTTAAGTTTGACTAAATTATTCTCTTTTTAATATTATTGATTTAGTCCATATTTCAACATATTAAATACGTTAATTATCCCTAATTATAGGGTATACATATCACATAAAATAGGTCGTAAAATGAGATTATCATTTAATTAGGTCGAAGGTTATGAACTATAAAATTGTAATAAATAGTCTGATCCACCAATTGATTTTTCGTGTTTTAATTTTCAATATGAGGTGATCCTATGAATCACAAAGCCGCTGTTTATCGAAATCTCAAAAATAATAAGGGCAGTGCAATTGTTTATGCGGTCATGGTGTTTTTGCTGGTTGCGATATTCGCCGCTACAGTGGTTGCATTATTTGGAAATAATTTAAAACAAGCTAAGCATCAAGAGTATTCCATTGAAGCGTATTATCTTTCCTACTCAGGTGTTCAAATGGCATTTACATCTTTAATAGCTAATGAAAACGAGCTTTTTGATGACATTAAGAATGGAACAGTAGCTTCTCTAAGTGAAAATGATATTGCCTTTGGTAATGGTACAGTAGATATAGTAGTTACAAAAAGTACAGATGCAAATTATACGGGCTGGATTAAAATTGTATCAACCGGCACTTTGGATCTGAACAATATCTCTAGAACCAGAACCTTATACATTGATCCATCCAATCAAAAAAACGTAGTTTGGAAAGAATTCTAAATTATGTAATTTCAATTTAAGATATTTATCACATTATTCATGGGTGAATTAGGAAGGTGAATCGATTATGATAAACAAGCGAGGTATCACCTTAATTGAGTTGATCATTTCTCTTGCACTTTTTGGTTTAGTTGTTTCATTATCTTTCAATTTTCTCTTTGCCACCATTCGGCTTCCAGATAGAGCTATGAGTGAGTATGACATTCAATTTGAGCTTAGAATGCTCTCACAGAAAGTCAATACTATAATAAGAGATGCCTCAGCGACATTTGCGCTCAGACGTACAAATCACAACAATCTTACACCTGGCTGGAATTATATTATTCCAAGTATCGACCAAACAAGTATTGTTGAATATAAATGGAATGGCAGCGCTCATGTTGCACAGGTCATTGCTGAACCTCAAGATGGCGTAACATATAATTTGGTTTTTAGCAAGATTACTCCATCATATGACGATAATCTGCTGGAATACACAATAGTGGCTAATATCAATGGGCAAGACCGAGAAATCAAGTCAGAAGTCGAGGCTCTAAATTCCTTACAAGTTATTGACAGAGGAAGTACATCACTCCCGGCAAATACTTTAGCCTACAGGACCGACCCGAGACCTACTGAAGTCTCTGACACCAAGGCCGCGGTAGCTTTTGTCCTCGATAAATCCGGCAGTATGGCTTGGAGAATGGATGGAGATGATGATGATTATGTAAATGATAATCATTCAAATTCATATTATCACAGCAGAATGAAAAAACTTCGAATTGAAGCTAATCGATTGATCGATAGTCTTTCATCAAATCCGAATATTTATGCATCAATTATTCCTTTTGATAGTACTGCTAATGGTTCTTATATAATGGAACCAGTGCGAGTAAATGATACCGCAAGTTCAGTGATGAAGGACAAAATAAATTCATTGTCAGCAGGCGGTGGTACCAATACAGGTGATGGCATACGACGTGGATACCATGTTCTGTATGATTTTAATGATGCCAATTCTGACTATACAATTAAGAACTTTATGGTCATTCTTGTTGATGGTGTCACAACCTTCTATAGTGCACACCGAGTTAATTCACCGGGCAACAATCTATCAAATTACACATATGTAACAGGATCCTCAAATATTGATAATAGAGAGATTTCGAATTATAATACAACCTATTCTCAAGGTAGATATGGTGGAACCGGCAGTTCCCTTGACTATTGGGGTACACAATATGTTAATGCCATTGGTAATCTGGTGGAAACCTATGGCACAGGTTCAACTTCTGATAAGGAGCCTATCAAAGTCTATGTTATAGGTTTTTCTGCGAGATCTTCAGATTATGGCAGCCTTCAAGATATTGCCTTAGCTACAACGAATGAAACAACGTATTATACAGCAGGTGATTCTGCTGCGTTAGAAGCCATATTCAGCGCAATTCAAAAAGACATCAATGACTCATTATGGCATATTGGTGGACCGAACTAACACTTGGGGGGTGGTACTATGAATAAAAAAGGCTTTACTCTTGTGGAAATTATTGTTTCCATTGCTATACTTGGAATTATTGCACTTGCAACGCTGCCGCTCCTGACCTTTGGTTATATTCATTTATTTGAAGCCAAAAAATATACCATTGATTCTTTTGCAGTTCAACAACAAGTTGAAAAAGAAATGGAAATATTGAGAAATAAAGAGATTACGGGTGAAGATCCAAGCCTCACATTGAGTATCTTTGGTAAAACAATTGTTGGTCATGTCGTTCAAATGGCTATTGCGGCACCTAGTGGTACGGCTCATGGTGAGATAAATGTGTTTGTACCTAAATACAAAGTCAATTTCACGGTCCCTGTTGTGACTGAAGGGGATGTCGTAGTTACTGCATACAGAGATGGCACTGAAATTCCAGAAGGCAATACTGAAGAAATTTTTCCGTTAGCGGCACCTGAAATCGTCGCTGCCGAAGGCGTTGATCCAAGTCCTGCCAGTTATGTGACGCTGGAAGGTTCCGAACCTGAGGTCTCTACGGAAGAATTCTTGATGAATGTATATCGTTGGTATATGTCACCAGTTACTACATCACCGCCTTCAACTCGTGATTTGATAATAATCAAAGAGTGGAATGCCGCAAGAACCCCTTTGTCTTTTGAGGATTCTGAGGATTTGACGTATATTCCAAATGTTGAAAACAATTATAATATTTTAGATTTTAGAGAGTTCTTTAGTCATCTTGGTCTTTCAGAGGAAGAACTCTGTGAAATGATCAACGAAAGATTTTCCGGCAGGTATTTTTACTATTCCGTTACGCCTTACTCCACCATCGGCCGGGTAGGTGTTGAAGAATTTAGTCAAGAAATCATTTCAACCAATAAGATTACCGCCATTGAAGATATTTACGAAACGATTCCCGTAGGATCTGTTTATTATCCAAATGACCATTACTCTGAAGTGCCAGCATTAATGCATAATGGAGAGACTCTTAATGTTCCCGTCGTCTGGAGTCCTGCGGCAATGAATGTTTCTGTTGATGGTGAACAAGTGAGTCAGGGTACCGTGGTTGGTTATCCTGAAGGTGTGAAATTGTATTTAACTGTTTTAAAAATTGATCTTGAAAGTATATCCATTGATGAAACAAAAATCGTAACAGTAGATGACAAATTCCAATTAGGTGTTATCTATACACCTTCTGATGCAACAGATAAGAGGGTCAATTGGAGCAGCAGTAATGAGAGTATTGTTTCAACCACTGAAAATCCTGGTTGGCTTACTGCGAAGTCAATTGGTACAGTAACAATAACTGCAACTTCTGTAGATGGTGGCTTTACGGATCAATGTATTGTAACGGTTAATCCAGCATCATTGAATTCTGTTGTAATAGCAGGTTTAGGTAGTGTTGGAAATGAGTTAACGACCACATTGGATCCGCCTGAAGCAGCTGGTACTGCAACGTATCAATGGCAAAGAAGTAGTTCAGTATCAGGAATTTATCAAATAATTACTGGAGCAACTGCAAGTTCTTACACTTTAACAAATGACGATTCAGGTCAGTATATTCGGGCAATTGCCACAGGTAATGGAAACTACAAAGACAGCGTAATCAGCAACATAATTAGTATTGGCGGTAATTCAGGATGGAGAAGTCCAACTAGTTTTAATGATGATAATGGCGTCAATAATGAAACCAGAGCCTATACTTCAGATAATAACTGGGTGGTTTTTGACAATGATAATGACCGTGTAGATTATAAATTTGTCCCATCTTCAGGCACAATAGTACCGAATGGCGCAATTATCACGGGTATTGAAGTTTCGCTTGAAGCGAGTAAAGATAGTGGTGATAATCGTTACTTCACAGTAGCCTTGATCTATAATGGAAATACACGTGGCACGAAAAACATTGGTAATGTATTAACAACAACAGACACACTTTATACCTTAGGTTCAATGAATGATGATTGGTACAGTGGTACATGGACATTCTCAGAAATAAATTCGAATGCTTTTGAGATTAGGGTATCAACCCCGAATGGAAACAATAACCACATTTGTTATCTTGATCAAATTCAAATTAGAGTGCATTACACTATGCCATGACCAATCTAACCTGCCCATACCTGTCACCATCAGTGAAATTGGTAAAAATATTGAAATTGATTAACTTTAAACAAACCGCATACAAAAGGCAAACCCAGCGAAAGCTGGGGACGCAAAGCCTGGTATCTAACGCTGATGCTATGATCGACCGGCTGCTATGCACAACAATAATTTGTTGTCATAGCAGCCTTTTTGTTTTTCAACATAATACAAAGACTGTCTTAAGCATTTCACCCTATAGAGAGATATAAAAGGGTTACATCCAGATTGCAAAAATATAATTGAGAGGTGAGAAGTATGAAATCCAAATCAAGAATGGCTCGATCGATTTTTAGTTTGTTTTTAGTTTTCAGTATGATTTTAATTAGCTTCCCAACCAATGCCGTTGTCACCAGCCCATTAATACCAGGAGAAGTGGGATCATTAGACAATCCAGGTGATGTAAAAATTGAAAAGTTTGCAGAAACAACCTCAACAGAAAATGAATTTAAAGTCACTGTAACCGTTGAAGGTAAAGAAAAAATTGATGCCGCAGAAACAGATATTGTCCTTGTACTTGATAAATCAGGCAGTATGGCAGGATCAAAAATGACTGCAGCAAAAAATACTGCAAAAGATTTTATCAACACGCTGTTGCCGAGTGGCAACACCGTAAATAGGATTGGATTAGTCACATTCTCTGATAACGCTTCAATGGTTCAGGCTTTAACGAATAGCGCAGGTAGCAGCTCCACCGGTTTAATTAAAGCAATCAACGATATAAATACAGGCGGTGGCACCTATATTCAAAAGGCGCTCGTTATTGCACAGGGTATGCTTACCGGTAGTACCGCAGATCATCAATATATTGTTCTTTTAAGTGATGGCGCGCCAACATTAAGTACCCAAGCTTTGACAGCCGTTGCTTCTACAGATATTCCAGGTCTGTCATTTAAGTTAACATCCTTTAACAACACAAAACTTGGCGGTAGTGGTACTAGTTATATCATCAATCCTCCTTACAATGTTAATGGGTATTCAGTTGGAAATCACGGAATACCGACACTCTCCCAGGCTTCAATTATTAAAGATGCGGATATTGAGATTTTCTCAATAGGATTCGGATTAAGTGGAACCACAAACAATGCAACAGTATCAGACGCGACATGGGTTCTGCAGAACATCGCGAATAATGGGAATTACTATCCCGCAGCTGATGCAGAGGACTTAATTGATGCATTCGATAGTATTGCAGGCGAAATTATTGCCCCAGTCAAAAACGGTCTAGTAACAGATCCAATTGGCGAAATGTACACTTATGTTCCCGGTAGCGCAACTGCTTCACAGGGTTCAGCAGCATATGACAATTCAACAAAAACTCTAACATGGACTCTCGGCACTGTTCCTGAAGGCGTCCAGGCGACAATGACGTATCATCTTCAAATGAATGTCACAGACCCACTTTTTGAATCTGATGTCATATATCCTCTAAACGGAACAACTACCTTGGCTTTCACTAATGTTGACGGTCAGTCTGATTCCATGGATTTTCTACTCCCTCAGGCATCAGGCAAAGCATCGCCTATTCCTGTGATCCTTACTACCAGTGTAGTTGGATCTGGCACTATTAATCCGGTTTCAGGGGATCACGATTACGCCCCAGGTACTACAGCAACCATCACTGCGACGCCGGCTAGCGGCTGGGAGTTTGACCGCTGGAATGACGCAGAAGGGTACACAGTGCCAAATGCATCTGGTGAGGTCTTAATGGATTTGGATCGAAAAGTTGAAGCAATCTTTAAAGAAATTGTCAATCCACCGGCAGATGTCACACTTACAACTAGTGTAGTAGGTTCTGGTACGATTAGTCCATCAACTGGAGATCACGATTACGCTCCAGGTACTACAGCAACCGTCACTGCGACACCGGCTAGTGGTTGGGAATTTGACCGCTGGAATGATGCAGATGGATTTACTGTGCCAAATGCATCTGGTGAGGTTCTAATGGATACTGATAGAAAAGTAGAGGCTATTTTCGTAGAGTCTGAAGTTCCTCCTGTCTACGTAACCTTAGCAACCAGTATTATCGGTTCCGGATCAATAAATCCATCTACAGGCGATCATGATTATCCTATTGGAACAACTGTTGTTGTCACTGCAAATCCTACTAGCGGATGGGAGTTTGACCGTTGGAATGACGCAGAAGGCTATAGCGTTCCTAATGTATCTGGTGAAGTTTTGATGGATACAGATAAGAAAGTTGAAGCAATTTTTATTGAATCCACTCCGCCAGAAGGCCTATCTGTTAAAATTATTAAATTTAGAGACAACAATAAAGACGGAATAATGAATGGCAGTGATTCCCGACTCGATGGTATTCAGTTCAAATTGGAACAGTCCGTACCAGTGGAGTCAAAATCTGAAATGGTAACAAATTCAATACCATACGCTATGACTTTGACAACTGGTGAAGGAGATTTCGCAACAGGTGAAATAGTATTTGATGATTTGGCACCAGGCTATTATACTCTGACTGAGATGTCCCGTCATCAAATAACAACACCTGATGAACTGAAAGCTGGTGAAATGAGTTTCTGGATTCCAGAAAATGGTGAGGAACAGCAATCACAGCAACTCGTGATTATAGTTGGAAACTATTGGAGAAAACCAAGTCCAAATCCTGATCCTGAACCAGTTGATCCTAAAGGCGAAATTACTATTAATAAATTCTTGGATGCAAATATGGACGGCTTCAAAGATGAAAATGAGTTAATGCTGCCAGGAATAAAATTTGAGCTCTATAATGCCAATAAGATTTTAATTCCAACATCTTCCACGCTTACTAATGAGTCTGGTTTGCTTACTTTCAGCAATTTAGAGTACGGAACGTATTATATCAGGGAAATTAATTCGGATTTCTTTGTTACGACTGGGAATATTGGTTCAGATGGCTTTAGTGATCCAATCACTGTCGATTCAACATCTAAGCTTACTCTTTCAATTGGTAACGCGAGAATAGTAGAAGTCGTTGAACCTGTAGTAGAGGACATTGAAGAAGTCGTTGAAGAAGATATTCCACTTGATGCTCCACCGTTAGCAGAGTTACCAAAAACAGGAGAAGTTCCACCTTATACTTCATATGTTTTTGGATCACTTTTATTGATCATGGGTACTATTTTGAGACGAAAATCTAATTAGTGACCCGATTCTTTGAGTTTAATGCCATATAGCTCTCAAAAGTGTTTGAGGGCTATATGGATTATTCTTTAACGTCAACCAACATCAGTATTTTTGAGAATTATTAATGTGAATAAACAACAATATTTTCCCACTTAGGTTTAGAATGGCATAACTCGTGGTATCTTCTTAATATCATTTCCAATGCGTCCTTAGGACGGTCCCGTACCTGGCACGTTTTTCGGAACACTAACGTGCAAATGTTTTGAGAAGTTTGATATCACATGATTTCGGCAAAAACAACTTCAATGACTTCACAGCTGGTGCCAGGTAGAAATAATGAAGATGATGAAATTAATCTACAGTTAAACAACCCGCATACAAAGGCAAACCCAACGAAAGTTGGGGACGCAAAGCCAGGTATCTAAAGCAGATGCCAAGACCGACCGGCTGCTATGCACAACATGTATTTGTTGTCATGGCAGCCTTTTATTTTCGACGGTCCCGTACCTGGCACGTTTTTCGGAACACTAACGTGCAAATGTTTTGAGAAGTTTGATATCACATGATTTCAGCAAAAACAACTTCATTAACTTCACAGCTGGTACCAGGTAGAAATGATGAAGATGGTGAAATTGATCTACAATTAAACAAACCGCATACAAAGGCAAACTCAGCGAAAGCTGGGGACGCAAAGCCAGGTATCTAACGCAGATGCTATGATCGACCGGCTGCTATGCTCAACATTGATGTGTTGTCATAGCAGCTTTTTTATTTACCAAAAACATCACATTCGGCACTTCAACAAACACCCCTTATAGAGAGATATAAAAAGGGCACATACAGAAAGCAAAATAAAATCATTAGGGAGAGGTGAAAAAAATGAAACGTCGTTCAAAATCATTCATTAGTTTTGTATCAATACTTATAATCATCTTGTCTACGATCATTCCAAGTATTGCTGCGACAGAAAACGATCCAAGTATTACCGAATTGAAAGAGGAGTATGGAATTAGTTGTGACCTTGTTAAAGCAAAGTACGATCACGGCAATCCGAATCATTTAATTGGTGGTAATGGCGGCGTTTTTAAGGATGGGGCTTTTGAAGTCAACGTTACCTTTGGAGATGAAAAAGAAGAAGGCAATGAATTTCTTTCCGTCAGCTTCAGCAACGCTAACAAACCAGTGTATTTCGTCTTTGTCAAGTACAGCACGAACGGTGACCTTTACTACTATCCTGGCGGTGTTACATCTGACAGTGATTTGCAAGTCTCCGGCAAAAATGCCATCAGCCACGTAACCTTCTACTACTGCAATGGCACCCAACAGGACTATGGTTCACTTGAAGTTATGAAATCTGTTGTTCATAGTGATCCAGAAGGCACATTACCTTCCGAAATGCCTGATTTTGAAATCATGGTCACTGGACCAAAAGCTTACAGCGAAACACTTTATCTTACCAATGGCGAGTCAGAAACACTAAATGGACTCTTACCAGGTACTTATTACATTTCAGAAACACAGCCTACAGGCAACTACAGCTTCGTCAGCATTAATGGCGGTTCTGTCATGACAAATGTCGAAGTCGTTGTGGCAGCAAGCCAGAAAGCCACAGCAGCAGTTGTCAACCGCTATACACCAGACCCTGAACCAGGATTCGGTGCACTTCACATCTGCAAATGGGTCATTACTGACGAAGGTGTTATGCTTCCAGATGACATTCCTGATTTCGAAGTTCTTGTCACTGGACCAAATGGTTATGAAGAAACCGTTTATATTTCGCACAACGAAGCGGTAACACTTAATAACCTTGAACCAGGTAAATACTATGTCAGTGAAACTCAACCTACGGGCGAATACAGCTTTGAAACTATTAATCTTACAGCAACTATGACGAATTATGAAGTCGTTGTTGTTGAAGATGAAACTGCAGAAGCGGCAATTGTCAATAAATATACCCCAGACCAAGACCCAGATCCAGTTTATGGTTCACTTCTGATTTGCAAATGGGTCATTCATGATGAAGGCGTTACACTTCCAACTACAATTCCAGATTTTGAAATTCTTATCACTGGTCCAGATGATTTCAGCAAGACAGTAAAATTGTCTCATGATGAACACGAATTACTGGAAGGTTTGAAACCAGGCAGCTACCTTATATCCGAAATTGCACCAACAGCGCCTTACAGTTTCGTCAGCATCAATGATGAAGACGATATGACGGAAGTTGAAGTCATCGTCGCTGAGAATCAAGAAGCTAAAGCAGAAGTCGTCAACAAATACACACCAACTGATGATCCGGAAGATCCAACTGGTTCAATTGAAATCATGAAGTTCAGAGACCGTAACAGAGATGGTCTCAAGAACGGCAGCGACTCATGGCTAAATAACATTCAGTTCCGTCTTGAAGCAGCACCAGAAGTCGACACCAATATGTCAGTAATGGTTGCTCCACAATCTTGGACAATGACTACAGGCTCAGGTGACTTCGAAAACGGCCAGATCATCTTTAGCGGTCTTCCTTATGGAAGATACAAATTAGTTGAACTCTCACCTCGTACCATTACTGCACCAGAAGAACTTAAAGACGGCGAAATGTATGTTTGGGTTGGCGAAGAACAAGAAAATGTTCTGATTGAGGTAGGCAACTACTGGAACACCACCTCAAGACCTGATCCAGACCCAGATCCGGATCCAGATCCAGAAATAATTGAAACAGTCACACCAGATCCTGTTCCACTCGCGCCTACGGTTATTGAAGATGTCACCGAAGAAGTTGAAGAAGCAGTACCGCTTGCATTACCACAAACCGGAGAAATTCCTCCAATTGGCGCTTATGCACTTGGATCACTTCTCTTACTGACCGGCGTCTTTATGAGAAGAAAATCAATCTAATTTATATTTTACGAAAGTTACTTTATATGACTTAACAGGATTCTCACTCCGTTGAGTAGATAGCACCAAGACAAATGATCATAAATTGCAGGCGTCCGCTGTTTATGATCATTTGTTTTGAAAATTTCATTTTTACTGAGATTCTTAAAAATTATACCCGACAAATTGCCGGAAAAATTTCTGGTGAATCTCAGCTTATCTTTTCAAATTTAATGGGGGTGTTCAATGTAGGTATGTAAATATATTCTTTAGGGGCAAAATAACAAAAGATAAAGGGAGGCATAATGAATGAAAAGTAAAACAAAGTACTGTCTTTCAATTGTTCTTATTCTGATTCAAATTGTAAGTTTATTTGGTTTTTCCTATGCAATGCCGCAAGATGCTCAGAACCATTGGGCACAGCCTCAAATTGAAAAGTACATAGGTCAGAAAGTTATCATTGGTTATGACGATAATACTTTCAAACCAGACAACTTTATTACAAGAGCAGAGTTTGTTACAATCTTAAACAAATATTTTGGTTTCGAGGAATTAGGTGAAATAGGATTTTTAGATGTATCTGAAAATGCATGGTTTAAAACGCAAATTCAAAAGGCAATTAAGCAAGGCTATATTAGCGGCTATGATGATAATCGGTTCAGACCAGATGAATATATCAGCCGGCACGAAGCAGCCGTGATCATTGCAAAAATTTTGAATCTCGACTTTTCAATTGAAAATAATGAAGTGAAAATCTTTTCAGACTGGAGCAGCATTCCTTCTTGGAGCATGAAATATGTCAATGCTCTCGTCAAACACGGTTTAATGAAGGGGTATCCAGACAATTCAATAAAATATGATCAATACCTCACCAGAGCAGAAGCATTGATTCTGCTGGACAAAATGGAATCCCATATTCAGCAGAATGTTCCTAAAATATCTGCAGTCAAATTAACAAACGGCACAGTAATGGTCAGCTTTGATAAAAATGTCACAAACTTAAGTATCAATGACTTCAAACTAAACGCGACTCTAGATGGCACAAATTATTCGTTAACCAACCTAGGTTTTGACGCTGCAACCAATACATTCACATTCAGTTCTATAAGTCGTACTAGTTTCACACAAGAATTAAGGGTTGATATATCATCAAAATCAGATAAAATTTCAGGCAGCGCAAGTGCAACTATTGAGATTCCTCGAACAGAGAAATCTTCAAGCAGACCAAGTGTTACCAATGAAGCACCTTCGACACCAGTCATCACTAGAACACCATCAGGCAATGTATCGCCATCTGATGAGGTGACAATTACAGCAAGCTCAACCGATCCTGAAGGAGATGCCATCACTTATGTTTGGGAAGGTCGTCTCGCTGAAACAAGCACTTACCCACTTGGTAAGCAAGTTGTTACAGTCAAAGCGGTAGACTCACACGGTAATGAATCACAACAGGCGGCAATCGTATTCTTTGTAATGGATACTTCAACTGGAAGTGGCGGTGTACTTTTAACAAATGAAAATTCAAGAATCTATGAAAACGGTATTGATGGGGCAACCATCACACACTTCACTTTCAATGTCCCATCTGTTTGGGGTCATTCAGGCAGTGATTATGCATGGGTTCGAGGACTTAATGTGAACACTCAACAATGGGAATATGTACCAAATGGTATAACTAACGATATTGTATATGTTTCAAACGGTGTGTACCTTGAAGCCGAACTACCTGCTGGCACTTATTCAAGACTAGAGTTTTTCTACTATGCATCTCACTGCATGTATGGCCAGTCCAATATCACTTACTCCGTTGATTTTTCGTTTGCTGATCTTGACCCTGGAGTTCCGGCAGAATCAGCGCCAGCTGCTAGCGATGTAACTATAGCGGGGGTACCAAAGTATAACGAGACATTAACCGGGATGTATCAATATTCAGATGCAAATGGTGATTTGGAAGGTTATGTTGACTCTATAGGAAATATTTCTTCAACTTCATTGTATCAATGGTATAGATCAGAAGATGCTTCTGGTACTGGTAAAACTGCGATAAGTGGCGCTACCAATGCGAACTACACCGTCACAAGCGATGATGCGGGCAAATATCTCTCATTTGAGGTAACACCTCAGGCAATTACAGGTGTTGATGGAACATTAATCGGTTCACCAGTGGAAAGCAGTCTGCTTTACATTTTGAATGATGACGCAGAAATTCTTGATTTTACTGTTCCAGGCCAGACCGCAGACCCTGCAGTCATTGATAATGTAGGCAATACTATTACCCTAGTTGTTGAAAGCACTACAGCAGTCAACAATCTGATTCCTACAATCACACTTTCTAGCGGAGCGACCGTTGTACCTGCTTCACTGACACCAACTGATTTTACTCTTCCTGTTCCTTTTACAGTAACTTCTGAGGATGGACTCAATGCAGTTGTGTGGACAGTGACCATTACTGTTGCGCCACCTCTTTAATTCTCTTCATAATTTGGACCTATCACTAAAAAAAGGCAAAATGTTTTTAATCAGCAATAAGCTTATAATAAACATTAAACCCGCAAGCGGATCCAGAAATGGCCCTCACTCTGAATCAGATGAGGGCCATTTCGATACTTAATGAATCACACTGCGTGAGGAAAGGAGGAAAAACAATGAATGGAAACCGGAAAACCATCGGTCTCATTATGATTCTCATACTGATGACAAACCTGTTCCTAACAAGCTGTGGTGGTAAAAAAGAAGAATCTCAGGCAGCACCTGGGACTCAGACTACACAGCCTGAACAGAGCGAACCACCGCAAACGGAAATACCGACCCCTGCTACGCCTCAAAGCACTGAAAGTGGCTCTGAAGGAGATTTTGAGAACTGGCAACCCTTCAATATTGAACCGGGTCAATATTTCAAGTATATGACCAAGGTCACTCAAGCGGACGGTAAGATCAAAGAGGGTTGGTTCACGCTGAAGGTGACTGGTGAAAGTGACGGCCAGGTGACTATTGAATCCGAGGGTGAAAGTGGTACAGATAAATTTAGTTTTTCAACGACTGATGATAAAGACAATGTTTTTAGCAGCGTCATGATGAGCTATATGATGAATCCAGCTAGTCAGCACGTCTTCATGACCATCTATTCTCCGTTTATGGGCGGAGGCGCGTGGTTAATGGGGATGTCTCAAGGCAAGGTCAAAGTGGGGAATAAATGGTCCTATACTGCAGATGGCCAGTCTGTCACCAACGAAGTTGTTGAAATGCGGGAATATGTTGGTATTAATGGCTATTATATGCGCTACTTGGTTAATGATGAGTTGCAGTCTGAAGTGTGTATGTCACCTAAATTTCCTCTTGCGCTGATGAGCAGTGTCAAAATGGATGATATGTTCTTCGAATCTGAACTGGTGGAATACGAAGAAGATTAATAACGGTGTCAGTTAATTTAGGCTTAAAATTTAAATGACTTTTTGATCGTTTTGAGACAGAAATTCAATTAGTAGCGGTTGACTACAAAGACGAGTTTGATAAAAATAAATGTTATGGCAAACAAAACAACCTTAAGTTAAAGGTTGTTTTGTTTTGGAATATATACTATTATGTTAACTAAACTGAATGATGAAACAACAGTGAAATTGCAGATAAAACGTATTTATTACATTTTAAGTGCGAACGTAAAATTTTTCTTCAGTTGAATTGGCATTAATGTTAAAATTCGACAATATTAGACCGTTACAAATTACAAATAAATGGTATAGAATGAAAAGTGAGAAAAAAATGGTTATCATCATACACACTACATTTTCTCATCTAACTCATAGAAGGACGTGATGTCTTGAACAGAAAAATCATTAGTCTATGCCTTGCAATACTTCTAACGGCTTCAAGTACTATTGTATTAAATCCATATCCTTTATCCTTTGCAGATTCACAGCAGAAGTCAGATCCGGTCATTGAAAGCGCAGTTCAATCGAGAAATAATCTTGCAAATGAATTAAAAATGAATGTGAAGCAAAATGTCGGTAAAGGTTCAAGTAAGCTAAGTACTGAATTAAACAACTTAATTTTTGCTGATAATGATCCAGTGAATTTACAGGATCAGGAAGAAATCATTAGCAATCTAAAAAAGAATAATGCCCATCTTACTGTCACCGAAGCTGCATTAAAAGGTCTTCAACCTACTGATGGTGAGTTGGTTTATGTATACATAAGTTTGAACGAACTGGCTCAGATTGAAGAAGTCGAGGGCCTCATTCATACCATTACCCATTTCGATCCCAATAGCAATCTGATTGCCGCATGGGTAGAGCTCGAAAATCTCAATCTTATTGCTATGAGCGAAGCTGTCTCGAGTGTGCGCAGCGTGCTTCCACCACAAGTTCACTCAGGGAGTGTCCTTAGCCAAGGGGATAGTCTAATGGGTGCTGATGAGTTCAGACAGTCCACTGGAGTCAATGGCAGCGGTATTAAAATTGGGATTATTTCTAATGGTGTCGATCACTGGACCCTGGCAAGAGATACCGGAAATTTGCCTTCTGATTTAGTTGTGCTCAGCAATACTTTAGGTGGTGACGAGGGCACTGCCATGCTTGAAATTATTCATGACCTTGCCCCGAATGCTGAACTAGTCTTCCATGACAGCGGTGATAACATCATTGCCTTTAATAATGCCATCAGTGAACTTATTGATGCAGGCTGCGATATTGTTTGTGACGACATAGGCTGGATTGGAGAACCTTTTTTTGAGGATGGCATTATTGCGCAGCATGTCAGAAACGAGCTGAATTCCAATAACGTTCTGTATTTTTCATCTGCGGGGAATGATGCAGAGCGTCACTATCAAGGGCAATTTAATAAAGATGCTTATAATTTTCACGATTTTTCCAGTCTTTATGGCGCTCAAAGTCTTCCTGTCATCGTCCCAGCGAACCAAACGTTAATGGTTGTTCTACAATGGAATGATAGATTTGGCTCGTCAAGCAACGACTATGACTTATTCTTAAGTGATATTAATTACAATCTGGCTAGTTATAGTGTCAATATACAAAATGGTTATAATGACCCACTGGAATACATTATCTGGGAAAATCCATACAGTTATGATGTATACATGAATATTGATATGAAAAGCTATGCTAGTGTGACCAAAACAATGGAACTTTTCGTCTATGGCGGGTCAATTCTTGATTATGGCACAACTGCTGATTCCATCTACGGGCATCCTGCTGTCTCTGAAGTGATCGCCGTCGGCGCTATAAATGCCGGTGATCCCAACAGTATTGCGCCATATTCCTCTCAAGGAAACGTCACCATTTCTTATCCTGCTTCGCAAATCAGGAAAAAGCCTGATCTTGCAGCCATTGACGGCGTAAGTGTCACAGGCGCAGGTGGTTTTCCCAGTACTTTCTTCGGAACCAGTGCCGCAGCTCCTCACGCCGCAGCCGTTGCGGCGCTTGTTTGGTCTCAGAGTCCGGATAAAACTGCAACACAGATTAAAAGTATGCTGTTGAATGGGGCGTATGATCTGGGGGCAGTTGGAAATGACACCATCTATGGATATGGAAGATTGGATGCAATTCTTGCAGGGACTCCGGCAACGCCTAAAGCCTTTAATGCTTCAGCCAGCGGTTCAGGTGTCAGATTGACCTGGCAGTCCAATTCTGAAACTGATCTTTCAAACTACCAGCTCGACTATAAAGCAAAAGATAGCACCCTCTGGTCTAACACAATTATTTCCAAAACGAGTACTTATTTCGAGATAACAAGCCTGACACTTGGTAAAGAATATGAATTCAGACTTAAAGCGAAAGATACACAAGGCAATTGGTCAAACTACACAGACATCATCCGCTGCACGCCACTGGATCTATCTGCGCCACCTATCCCAACAGGACTCAAAATCACCTCAGTCAACGACAATCAAATTTCACTTGCTTGGAGCGCTGTTTTAGCCTCAGATTTAGCAGGCTACAATATTGAATATCAAGCAGAGGGGACAGGGAACTGGCTCCAAACCGGAATGATTGGAAAAGTAACCTCATTTACAATTACAGGTCTTGAAAACAATACTTTGTATCATTTTAGAATAAGTTCTGAAGATTTATCCGGAAATAAATCTGTTTTCTCATCCGCTGTTGCTGGTACTCCAATGGACCGAATGCCGCCTATGATTCCCTTCGGTCTGACGGCTATTCCGGGTTCAAACCGAGAGATTGCCTTAAATTGGACGGTTGGTGCCGAAGCAGACCTGGAGCGCTATGAAATAGCTTATCAGAAATATGGCAGCTCTACCTGGATCACAATTCCTTTAACAGGTGAGAGTGGTAATACCACAGTTGAAAATCTGACCCATAACACAAAATATGGATTCAAACTTCGAGCTATGGATGAGGCTGGAAACTGGTCTAATTATTCCACTGTCATCTATGCCATAGCCAAAGACATGACTGCTCCGGGCATCCCAATTTTTAAGACCGTTCAAGCCCGAGATAAAAGTATTTTTGTCGAGTGGAACTTGAATCCTGAATCTGACCTTAACGGTTATCAACTCGAGTACAAGTCTGTAACTGCAGCCACCTGGACAATTAAAGCACAAGCCAAAACAGTGACTTCGTTCACTCTGACATCACTAATCAATGGTTCAGAATATCAGCTGCGTTTAAAGTCAAAGGATGCAGCAGGAAACTGGTCTGAATATACCGACATACAATCCGCCATGCCACGTGACACCATAGCGCCGCCAACTCCAACAGGTCTAAAGATCAACGCCACTAACGACAAATTAATCACATTGGTATGGAGTGCGGTTTCAGCCACAGATCTAGCCGGATACCATGTTGAATACAAGCTTCAGAGCGAGAGCGGATGGCATGACGCGGGCGCTGTTGGGAAAATAACCACCTTTACTGTTACAGGGCTTGAAAACGAAATGCCATACGACTTCAGAATTTTCGCCGCAGATACCTCTGGAAATGTCTCTGGATACTCATTGATCACAGTAGGTACACCGGTTGACAAAATGCCGCCGTCAGTACCTTTGGGATTAAACGCTATACCAGATTCATCTAAAAACATCCTTTTGACTTGGAACGAAAATACTGAAGTTGATTTTGCCGGGTATGAGCTCGTCTATCAAAAATATGGATCCTCTCTATGGCTTCAGGTCCCACTTGCAGAAGGGGATCATACAGGCAAAGTCGAAAACCTCATACATAATACAAAATATGGGTTTAAGCTTCGCGCCAAGGATTTGAAGGGCAATTGGTCCGCCTATACCGGTGTTATTTATAGCACTGCAAAAGACCTTGTACCACCAGAACCACCTGTCGTAACCACAATTGAAGTTATAGACAAAAGCCTCCTGATTCATTGGGCGCCTAATACAGAGATAGACCTAGGCGGATATCAGCTTGAATATAAGACCTCAGCGGCTTCTGCTTGGACCGTAAAAGCACAGACATCAGCCGTCAACACCTACAAAATCAATTATTTAGTCAATGGCACCGAGTATCAGGTCAGGCTAAAGGCTAAAGACGCTGCTGGAAATTGGTCTGCTTATTCGGAAATTGAATATGCAGTACCAAAGGATCAGATCGCACCTGCGGCACCAGCGGGTTTAAAAGTCATCTCTCTGAATGATCAACAGGTCACTCTTGGTTGGAGCCAATTATCCGCAGCTGATTTAAAAGGCTATGAAATTGAGTTCCTTAAAGAAGGAGATCTTGAGTGGACTGAGGCAGGGGCTGTTGGCAAAGTGACAGCTTTCACTGTAAATGGCTTGGAAAACGATCAGGTTTATAGTTTCAGAATCAGAGTGCTGGATACCTCAGGCAATAACTCTGCTTACTCAGCCAGCGTTACAGGCACACCAGCAGATAAAATGCCGCCAGCCATCCCAACCGGGCTTATAGTTGTTCCCGGAACAAACCAAGATATCTCAGTAACATGGACCGCAAATACTGAAGCTGACTTTGCAGCCTATAACCTGGTATATCAAAAGTATGGCACATCGACATGGATCACAGTTCCTTTGGAAAACGGGATGACAAGTGCGCATGTTGAAGGTCTGATCCATAATGTCCGTTATAATTTCAAAATTCAGGCTGTGGATCTTAAAAATAACTGGTCCGTCTTTTCAGCCGTTAAATATGCTGTTGCTAAGGACTTGGTTGCACCTGAGACACCTGTATTAAGTACTGTCACGCCTGGCAACAGAAGCCTCTCCATCAATTGGCTTTCAAATTTAGACACAGATTTATATGGCTATCAGCTGGAGTATAAAACTGTTTCCGCCGTCTCTTGGAGCACAAAGACTCTATCGAAAACTTTAACAAATACTACCATTAATTATCTGACAAACGGCTTAGAGTACCAAATCAGAATTAAAGCCAAAGATAATGCCGGGAACTGGAGTCCGTATTCTGAAATATTGAATGGAATGCCAATAAGTTATTGAGCGTGATCATATCTGGCACGTTTATCAGAACGCTGACGTACAAAATATTTGAGAAATTTTATATATCACGTTTTATTAACAATAACTTCATCAACTTCGCAGCTGGTGATAGGTAAAAATGGTGAAGATAATGAAATTGTTTTACAATTCAACAGAAACCTACGAGCAGCCACTGAGTAATTTTTACTGGGGGCTGCTTTTCTTTGCGTTCAACTAGTCCCTAAATCCTCATTTAGGGCACAGTAAGCCATATTTTTTTAGTATTTAATATACAAAATAGAAATGTTATTTTGATTGCTGCCAATTGTCTGAGCTTTATTAATTGACACTCTAAAGAAATAAAGGTATAATTTCTTTAGAATTAGAGAAAGAGGTGAAACTATGCCAAACATTAAATCAAGTACTGATCTGCGTAATAATTACAATGAGATCTCTACTTTCTGCCACGAAAACAATGAACCTGTATTTATTACAAAAAACGGACAGGGAGATTTGGCGGTAATGAGCATTGAGACTTATGATGCTCTTTGTGGCAAGTTAGAACTCTATCAATTGCTTGACGAAGGCAGAGCAGCTGTCAAAGCTGAAAAGAAACGTCCACTTCAGGATGTTATGAGGGATATTAAACAAAGGATTTCTGATGGCGACATATAGAGTGGATCTATCTGAACCAGCAGAGAATGACCTTGTTGACATTGTTAAGTATATTGCTTCTCAATTGTCCGCACCTTTATCGGCGCTAAATATGATGGATCTTTTTGATGCGGCAATGACGGGTCTGTCAGATTTACCGCAGCACTGCCCGGTTGTTAGGGATGAGCGACTATCTCAGATGGGGTATAGAAAGCTAATCGTTAAGAACTATGTTGTGTTTTTCTCCATCGACGAGAAAAATAAAGTTGTTAATATAGAAAGAATTCTGTACGTCAGACGTGACTGGCTCAGGATTCTGTAATGAAAAGCAATGTAAATTCGCTGCCGATGGTTGTATAATGACCATTGGCAGCATGTTTTGACGTGCCCGTACCTGTCACGTTTTTCGGAACGATGACGTTAAAGAAATTTGAAAAGACTGCAAATGCTTATTTCATTCAAAAACAACTTCATCAACTTCGCAGCAGGTGACAGGCATAAATGGTGAAGTTCGAGAAATTGTTTTACAATTCAAACTGAGCAACCTTCGTTGATTGATTTGATCTTCGGAGGTTGTTTTTTGTCAACTAATCCCTAAATCCACGATTAGGAATTAGTAGTACATTGAGTTCAAATTAGCAGTTCAAATACTAGCGATCAATAATTGCATGGTATTTTTGACCAATTATTTGACCTTGCCTTACTCATGACAATGTCAATGTTAGAATGATAGCAATTGGTATAGCTCTTGATCTTTGGGTAACAATACTTTATCAGAATACTGATATGGATAATTTCAAAATCACAGCCTTTTTTTTTGTTCATTATAGGGTTGTCAGGTTCAAACACGACAATCAAACCAAACAATAGACTCTCGGGAGGTCCTAATTTGATCACATTTTTTGAACAATTCACTCCAGTACAACAAGCCCTAATAGGCACACTGTTTACCTACGGTGTTACAGCCTTAGGTGCTTCACTGGTTTTCTTTTTTAAAAGCATCAACAAAACAGTGTTGAATAGTATGCTAGGATTTGCAGCAGGGGTTATGATTGCAGCAAGTTTTTGGTCACTTCTGGCACCTGGAATTTCTTTAGCTGAAGAGTTAGGACAAACAGCCTGGTTGACAGCTGCCGTCGGATTTCTTTTAGGTGGTGGATTCTTGTACGCGGTAGATAAATTGATGCCTCATCTCCATCTAGGTTTACCTGTTGAAAAAGCAGAGGGTCCCAAAACGTCATGGCACAGAAGTGTACTACTCGTGCTCGCAATCACCCTGCATAACATCCCTGAAGGTTTGGCCGTTGGTGTAGCCTTTGGAGCTGCGGCCAGCGGCAGTATTTCCGGCGCAACTGTGGCTGGTGCTGTGGCACTTGCTATTGGTATTGGACTTCAGAACTTTCCTGAAGGCGCTGCAGTTTCCATTCCGTTGAGACGTGAGGGATTCAGCAGAAGGAAAGCATTTTTGTACGGACAGGCTTCTGGTCTGGTCGAACCCATTGCCGGCGTCTTAGGTGCGCTGGCGGTGATCAGGATGCGCCCAATTTTGCCGTATGCTTTGGCGTTTGCAGCAGGGGCTATGATTTATGTTGTCATTGAAGAACTAATACCTGAGGCGCAAAGAGACGAAGGTGGTTCGAAGACAGATGTCGCAACCATTGGTGCGCTCGTGGGATTTAGTGTCATGATGATTCTGGATGTTGCCTTAGGGTAAGTGATTGGCCGTGAGTGGTATGTTTTCGGAAAACTGATGTGATAATATGATCAAAATTTGTAATTGGGCTGCTGATGGCGAAAACTGACCATCGGCAGCTTATCTTTTTTTTGACTTGTTTTGTGCACACACGACCCATCCATTTATGAAAATCACTATTGTCCACCCAAAAGACAAAAAAACCATTTGATTATATGTAAATATATGGTTATAATGCTTGTATATAACATTTGTCAAAGGAGGTATTTTCTAGGTGGCCACTGTAACGAAGACCATTGGTATGAATGGTTTGGAAGGTTTTGTGATCAAGGTCGAAGCGAGAATTCTCAAAGGCGTACCCACCATGAGCATTATTGGTCTGGCAGACAAGGCCATCAAAGAGTCCAGAGACAGGATTGAAGCCTGCTTCAACACCATGGGCATGCGTTTTCCAAAGGGAAGGATCGTCTTCAACATGCTGCCTCAAGACGTGCAGAAGAGCGGGGGATACCTGGATCTGCCCATGTTTCTCAGCCTCGCTATTGAATGCGAAGAAATTAACCCCGACCACGTGAGCCTGGATGAAACCGTCTTCTTTGGGGGGATCAGCTTGTGCGGCGATCTGGAGAACTTCAACGGCATGCTTCCCATGCTGATCCAAGCCAGGCAGAACGGCATCAGATTTGCGGTGCTGCCAAACGCCTGCATGGCTGAGGCGGTCAAGGTCCATGGGATCCAGTGCTTTGGGTTTGACAACATCCACGACCTCGTCGAGTGGTTTGAAGGCCGGATGCACTACACGTCTAAATCCGCGGCGGCGACTAAGCCTCCCGCCATATCAAACCTCGATTTCAGTCAGGTCAGGGGACAGGATCATCTGATCAAATTTGTCGTGGCTGCGGCGGCAGGGGGGCATAATTTGCTGCTCGTCGGACCTGCAGGCTGCGGAAAATCCATGATAGCGAAACGCATCGAGACTATTCTGCCGGACATGAATGAGGATGAGGCGCTGGAAGTCATGGCCATCCACAGTGTGGCGGGGGCGGCGCGAAACCATGAGGACGCCATGCGGAGGCCCTTCAGGAGCGTGCATTACAACGCCTCCGCCAACGCCATTATAGGCGGCGGGACGAATGCCAAGCCAGGGGAGATCACCTTGGCTCATAACGGAGTCCTGTTTCTGGACGAATTGCCCGAGTTTTCCCGTGCCGCACTTGAAGCCCTGCGTCAACCGCTGGAAGACCGCGTGGTGAGAGTCGCCAGGGTCAGGCATACGAATGTCTATCCGGCGAATTTCATGCTGGTGGCGGCTATGAATCCATGTCCCTGCGGCAATTTTGGCTCCGGAAAATGCATTTGCTCGCCACATAAGGTCAGGACCTATCGGCAGCGGATCTCGGGTCCGATTCTTGAGCGCATGGACATTCAAAAGTTCATGAATAAGGTAGATCTTTTCGAGGATGCAAATGCAAGAAACTGTGTTCAAGGAAAATTGGCCGCGGATGCTGATAAGTCAGACCTTTCAATGCGCACCAGGAAACCGATACAAAACCCTACAAATATTTTGAAACCGGATAACCCCAATGCGTCCGTCCACCTCAAGAAGAAAGTCGAAAAGGCCCGGGCCATTCAGGCTGAGCGCTTCAAAGGTCACGACGGCGTCTGGACCAATGCCCAGATGGACGTCACCTTGATAGACCGCTTCTGCGCCATAGACGAGGCGTCATCGGCACTCATTCAGAGTGCTCACGACTCGAACCAATTCAGCGCCCGCAGCTATCACAAGATCCTCAAAGTTGCCCGCACCTTCGCGGATCTGGACGGCGCCGCAGACATCCGCCAGGAGGATGTGGTTTCGGCTCTCTTGTCCAGAGATCTGGACAGGATCGATGCCACACCGCTGAAGGGCTGGTGACCTATGAGGCCAAATCAAACCTTAACGCAACGTCAGAAGAAAAACCGACCTCAGCAGATCAATACCTCCAAAACAACTAATTCCAATAATTCCATGAATCCCATCAAACCCATGAAGCCCCTGGAGCCCCCGAATCCCTACTGGATCTGGCTCACTGAGCTCAAGGGCGTCAGCATTAAAAATAAACTGCAGCTCCTGCGCCATTTTTCCTCCCCAGAAAACCTTTGGTCTGCCGATGGTCTCGATCTCCCACCCCTCGCCCAAGGTCAGAAGTTAGTTTCCAATTGGAAGAAGCTTAAAGCGCTGGATCCTGCCAAACGTCTTCTGGAACGCAGTGAGCGCCTCGGCATTAAGGTTTGGACCATTGATCCGGAGGAACTTGTGGACCCGGTGGTTGAACTGCGACCATCGGAAGACACGTTTTTGGTAGTTTACGCCTTGGGCAATCCACAAACCGGGCCTTCCGCCGCAGTGATTGGAACTCGCCAAGCTTCCGGTGACGGTTATCATGCTGCAGAATTGGTATGCAAAGACTTAATCCGGCAAGGTTCCTGCATCAACAGCGGCCTGGCATTCGGCATTGACAGCTTTGCCCATAATTTTGCGCTGGCAGAGGGCGGGATGACACAAGGGTTTGTAGCCCACGGTCTGGATCAGTGTTATCCCAGCGAGCATTATGGTCTTATGAGAAGCTTGAGCGAGAAAGGCGCTGTCCTCTCGCCTTTTCCCCTTGGGACTGAGCCTTACAAAGCCAATTTCCTGAGGCGAAATGCCTTGATGAGCCTCTGGTCGGAGGAAGTCATTCTGATAGAAGCAGGCCAGAAGAGTGGGGCATTGAATACAGCGGAGCACGCCCTCCGGCAGGGAAAGCGTCTCTGGGCGGTGCCTGGACGATCAGGATCGACAAAATGTGAAGGGAACCAGAGGCTGCTGGATCAGGGACTTGCTATTGCTTATCCCATCACACTGGTTCCTGTTTCTGAACACCCCGTCCTGGAGCTGCTGAGGGGTAAGGCCATGTCCACTCAAACTATTGCGGAAGTGCTGAATTTACCCCTTAATCGCCTCGAGCAGGATCTTCTTTCGTATGAGAAGCAACTGAAGGTCGCTTATCTGCCAGACGGACGCTGGCATTACAGAGGGTGGTGAGACGAATGAGCAGAAAACCCAGAATTGTCTACGATGGCGCGATCTACCACATTACCCAACGTGGAAACAATCGCGCTTACATTTACAATGATCAGTTGGACAAAGCGAAGTTCTGTGATTTGCTGAAGGAAACCATGACCATGGAAGACTATGGCTTTTCGCTGCTTTATTATGTACTGATGGATAATCACTACCATCTGGTTATTGAGACGCCTGAGGCTTCCATTGACCGGATTATGCATCGCATTAATATGCTGTATACAAAATATTTCAATAAGAAATATGGGCGGAGCGGTGTTCTTTACGAAGGACGCTATACCGGCATTCTCATCCTGGACAACAGTTATCTGATGACGGTGATCCGCTACATTGCCTATAATCCCGTGAGGGCTGAATTGGTGAAATCACCTGCGGATTATCGCTGGTGCGCGCACCTGGACGTTGTTGCCAAGCAGCACGGACTAGTAGATGTCAAAGGGCTCCTCAGCAAGTTTGACAAGAATCCTCAGAAGGCAAGGGCAGCTTATGAGCTGCTGATTTCCAGGGAGGTGCCGGAAGGCAAGCTAAAACGGTCTGTTGTGGACAAAAAAGGTCAGAAGCGAATGACCAATCTGGAGTCCTTGTTCCACAGTGAGATCAGGGATGAGGCAGTGCGCACGTTGGTGTGTCAGCGCGACAAATCGCAGCAGATTAGTGCCCAGCGCCAGAAGTTTGCCGAACGGGCTTATCTGGCAGGGTTTTATGTCAAAGAAATTGCGGCCATTCTCAATATGACCCCGCGTGCGGTTTATTATACCCTGGAGGGGACGAGGGCGAAAGCGAGGCTAATGAAGGGGATGGAGTGAAGGGGGGTGGGTCCCGGGGCGGGTCTCGCGAGGGGCGTATCTGGCACGTTTTTCGCGGGTCCCGTACCTGGCACGTTTTTCGGAACACAGACGTGCAAATATTTTGTCAAGACTGATATTGCTTGCTTTCACAAAAAGTAACTTCATTATCTTCACTGGAGCTACCAGGTAGTGCGCCAAGAAAAGGGCGTGTCAGATAGTGGGTGGGAACCCCACCGAGTAAGGCTTAGCAAGCCGCTCGCAGCGAGTTTTGAGTGCCTGATGGTAACAGATGGTGCTAAGCGTAAACAG
>Ga0302241_1000798_pt1 | contig 25913 bp, 17 predicted proteins | sample AAG_UR_Arg_MG_FD_193532 | JGI IMG/M metagenome (GOLD analysis project Ga0302241, IMG submission 193532) | Enriched activated sludge microbial communities from anaerobic digester in WTTP, New Holstein, Wisconsin, United States - AAG_UR_Arg | ecosystem: Engineered > Bioreactor > Anaerobic >... | reverse complement strand
CCATTTTGCTTCGCCAACGCCGACCTCAACAGCGATATTCTTGTAAATATAGAGGATGTAGTGGGCACAATCAACATCATCCTGGACTTAAACTCTGGCTTTTTGAAATAATGGGCTGACAATCAGGCTTAAAATCGGTTTTGTTAATAAAGTATATTGGAAGGTAAAATCACTTCTCAAAAATCGGGGCTATTTTGCCTGTATTCTCACTTTTTTGTATTATCTTAGCACCTTGTATTTATATTGTTCTATTGAGTTTTAGAATAGCAGGATTAGCAGTGTTTATACGTAGGATGAGTATTTTGATAAAGCAATAATACCGATTGGAAAAATATAACAGACCAATTTTACCGGATGGCAAAATATAACAGACCAATTATCGCTCCGCTCAATTGTTCTGAATATTTTAACCACCGGCATTAACGATTGTAATCTACAAAACAGCTTGGACTATTTTGTAAATACAATTCATATAATTTGTTAACAAAGCTTACTGCCATAATGATTAGTGGTTAAGTTTATTATAACAGAGAGCTGATTTGATTATTAACCTCCCAAAAAACAATACCATGAAAAAGATTACCCAAATCTCCAGAATATTTCTGCTTGCCCTGTTATTGATCTCTATTGCTGGTAAAGCACAAAATCCTTATCAAAATACTCTTATTATGAATGATGCAGTGGGGCAGATCAATTCAATGCTAGTTGTTGATGTGGAATTATGTAATTATGATCTGGTGAAAGATGTAACGTTTGATGTTCCTCTGCCAGACGGTTTCACATATGTTGCACAATCAGCGATCATAAATCCTGCCCGTAGCAGGAATCACTATGTAATATCCGGTGTACTGACAAACACCAATATTCTCAGAATAATTGCAACTAATAATTCTCTTTTGCCTCTTATTGGCAACTCCGGCATTATCTTATCCTACACTTTAACCACACCTGATCAAACCGGTGTTTACGAATTAAACTTTGAAAATGCATTTGCAACCTGGGGATCTGGTTCTTATTGTGCGTTCGTTCCAGATACAATAAACGGGATTGCCACCATTATCCAAAACATTCAGTTATTACCGGGGGATTCAAATTGTAATGGAAGTGTTAATGTCATGGATATAGTAATAACCGTTAAATACTTGCTTGGCGACAACCCCCAGCCATTCTGCTTTGAAAATGCCGATTTAAATGAAGACGGAATCATAGATATTATTGATGCAGTTAGCACTGTAAATATTATTATGAACCGGAGATAGAAATACTGATTTTAACCGGCTTCTAAAAATTTCAACAATCAAACAAGACTTTTAATATCTTCTGAAACTGCCTTAAAAACGGGTATCAGCATATTCTTATATTAAAAATCCATAGATATACGGCAGCTATGCCACAATAAAATTCTCTACCTTTGCACCTCTCAACACAATATCATTAATCATAAAAAAAGAATAACATGTTACGAAAATCCTTTACCCTTGCTTTGCTTATTGCAATGTTTCTGGCATGGGCATCATGCAACACCGAAACTAAAGACCCAATGAAAGACCTTGTTTCAAAATTCCATCAGGTAGAATTGAAAACCGACCTGTCGTGGCTAAGTGAAAATGAACGTGAAATAGTAAAACTACTCCTTGATGCTGCCAATATCATGGACGATATTTTCTGGAGCCAGGCTTACGGTGATAAAGAAGCTCTTTTTGCAAAAATTGAAAATGAGTATGCTAAACAGTTTGCTACTATTAATTATGGACCCTGGGACCGCCTTGATGATAACAAACCTTTTATTCCGGGCTACGGACCCAAACCCCTGAGTGCTAATTTCTATCCGCACGACATGACAAAAGAAGAGTTTGAACAACTGGACGATCCTGATAAAACCAGTCTTTATACCCTTATACGCCGCGATGAAAACGGGAAATTACAGGTTGTGCCTTACTCAGTAGCCTATAAAGAACAACACGAAAAAGCTGCCGGTATCATGCGCCAGGCTGCTGAACTTGCTGAAGATGAAGGATTAAAAAATTATCTTCTCAGTCGCGCCGATGCATTGCTTACTGATAATTACCAACCCAGCGACTTTGCCTGGATGGAAATGAAAACCTCAAATATTGATTTTGTGGTTGGTCCGATTGAAAATTACGAAGACAGACTCTTTGGGTACAAAGCTGCTCACGAATCGTTTGTACTGGTTAAAGACCCTGAATGGAGTGCAAAGCTTGAAAAATTCAATGCCATGCTTCCCGAACTTCAGGCCGGGCTTCCGGTTGATCCTGCTTACAAATCGGAAGTACCTGGAACGGATGCCGACATGAACGTTTATTATGTACTTTACTACGCCGGCGATTGTAATGCAGGCAGTAAAACCATTGCCATAAACCTCCCGAATGATCCTGAAATTCATCTTGCTGTTGGAAGCCGCAAACTGCAGCTAAAAAATTCAATGAAAGCAAAATTTGATCAAATCCTGGTTCCTATAGCCAATATGCTGATTGACGAAAGTCAGCGCAAACATATTACTTTCGATGCATTTTTTGAAAACACTACTTTCCATGAAGTGTCGCATGGCATGGGAGTTAAAAATACTATTACCGGAAAAGGTACGGCACGGGAAGCATTACGTGAATATTATTCAGCTCTTGAAGAAGCTAAAGCCGATATTATGGGACTTTACCTGGTTACAAAGCTTTATGAAATGGGAGAAATCACAAGTGGTGAAGTAATGAACAATTATGTAACTTTCTTTGCAGGTATTTTCCGTTCAAGCCGTTTTGGTGCTGCCAGCGCTCACGGAAAAGCCAATATGCTGAATATGAAATTCTTTGAAGATAACAGCGCTTTTGTTTATCAGGACAACGGGACTTATCGCGTGAATTTTGAGGAAATGAAAGCATCTGTTATCGCTCAGGTTGAGAAAATCCTTACCATTCAGGGCGATGGCGACTATGAAGCTGCTAAAAAACTTGTTGACAATTATGGCGTAATGACTGAACAATTGCGTAATGACCTCGACAGGGTCAATGCTACCGGATTGCCGGTTGACATTGTGTTCAAAATGGGAAAAGATGTCCTGGGATTGTAAAACGGAGCTGTTTGATCAGAAAAATCTTTAAAATAACTACTGTCTGTTTCTTTTATTCACTAATAATTACAAAATAATGAAAAGACGATTTTTCACTATCGCATTAACATTGCTGCTGGCAATAAATTTCCAGCTTCGTGCTGACGAAGGCATGTGGGTTCCAATGTTTTTCAAAGATCTCATTTTTTCTGACATGCAAAAAATGGGTCTCAGACTTTCAGCCGAAGACTTGTATAGTATCAACAATGCAAGCCTTAAGGATGCAATTGTGGGCTTAAGTTCGGGGAGCGCTCCTGAAGGATATTTCTGCAGTGCCGAAATTGTTTCGCCACAGGGTTTACTTTTTACAAATCACCACTGCGCTTATGGTCAGATACAAAGCCACAGCTCAGTTGATTTCGATTATCTTACTGATGGTTTTTGGGCTAATAGTTTTGAAGAAGAGCTTCCAAACGAAGGACTTACTGCTTCAATCCTGGTTAGAATGGCCGATGTTACAAAAGATGTTCTGGCCGAAGTTACACCCGAAATGAGTGATTCCGACCGTCAGGCTGCAATTCGTAAAGCCGTAAAACAACTGAAAGACGACAACTCGGAAGATGGAAAATATGATGTTACCGTTAAGCCGTTTTACGCCGGTAACGAATATTATATGCTGGTTTATATTACCTATCGCGATGTGCGCCTTGTAGGAGCGCCACCTTCATCAATAGGTAAATTTGGCGGCGATACTGATAACTGGATGTGGCCCCGCCATACAGGCGATTTCAGCGTATTACGCATTTATACAGCTCCCGATGGTTCACCCGCTGAATATTCAAAAGAAAATATTCCTCTGAAACCACGCCATTTTCTGCCGGTTTCAATTCAGGGTGTCGAGCGTGAGGATTTCAGTATGATATGGGGTTTTCCGGGTCGTACAAGCCGTTATCTTACATCATACGGTGTGGAGTATAACGTAGAACATTTTCAGCCTTTACTGGTAAAAGTTCTTGATAAACGACTGGAAGCCATGAAAATGCATATGGATGCCGATCCTGCAGTAAGGATTCAGTATGCATCAGTTCATTCATCGCTTGCCAATGCCTGGAAATATTATATCGGGCAGATCAGAGGACTGAAAAACCTTGATGTTTACGGTCAGAAACTTAAAATAGAGGAAGAATTCAACCAATGGATAAAAACTAATCCTGAAGCCAAAGAAAAATACGGTGAAGTACTTTCAATGATGAAAGAAGGCTATGGTCTTATGACTACTGATATACTTCCTTTGATGTATCTTAATCTTGGAGCCATGAGCCCTTCAAGTGTGGGCTTTGTATCTGCATTGTACGAACTGAGAACAGTTCTTGAAAAAGACCGTAAAAATCAGGCTGCAATTGATGAGGCTGTTGCAAAACTTCGTGAAATCGCTGCTGAACATTTTAAAGAAATGGATTACAATACTGATAAAAGTGTTTTTGCAGCTATGATGGAAATGGTTTTTTATAATCTTTTTGATCCCTGGCGTCCTGAATTTTTCAAGGATGTTTTTAAGAACTACGGTGGTAATTTTATGAGCTATGCCGATGATATTTACAAAAAATCATTTATTACAACTCCTGAAGCTCTTGATCGTTTTCTTGCAAAACCACGTTTGCGTGATATTGAAAAAGATCCTTTCTTTATCATTCAAAAACAGATTCGCGAACTGTCTATTAAAGCTTCGGCTAATATAGGTAAAGGACAAGGTATAGTATCGAAAGGTGAAAAACTGTGGATATCGGCACTGCGTGAAATGCATCCTGAAAAGGTTTATTTTGCCGATGCAAACTCCACTATCAGAATGACTTACGGACAGGTGTTAGATTATTATCCGGCTGACGCAATTCATTATGATTATCTTACGACCATTAAAGGTGTAATGGAAAAAGAAAATCCTGATGTTGATGAATTCATTGTTCATCCAAAGCTTAAGGAATTGTACGAAAAGAAAGATTATGGACCTTATGCCACAAACGGAGAACTATATATCAATTTCCTTACTAACCATGATATTACGGGAGGTAACTCAGGCAGTCCGGTGATTAATGCAAAAGGACATCTGATTGGAATTGCCTTCGACGGAAACTGGGAAGCAATGAGCGGCGATATAGCATTTGAACCTGAACTGCAGAGAACCATAAGTGTTGATACCCGTTATATTCTTTTCATTATTGATAAATTTGCAGGAGCAAAACGACTGATTGACGAAATGACTATCATCCGCTGATAGCTGATAAAACAGAACAGCTTCTGCGCTATAATATAATACTGAAGGCTACTGATTTTTACTGATTTTTTCTGGTACATACAACCCTGAAAATTTTGGCAAAAGTCAGTAGTTTTTTTATGCTTACAGGGGTGGTTTGTTGTCCGGAATCCCGAAAAACCACCGGTATAAAAACGAAAAAACAAATCGTTTTTAAAGCTGATCAATATTCTCCCAGTATTACAAATAAGGTAGAAACAAATCGGCAATCATTGCTGAGCTTTCTTTATCCTAATTTTTTTCCTTGCCTCACTAAAGCTGACAATTAAAATTAAAAACATAAATTAGCAGACTAAAAATCAATTAAATTCAAAGAGGGAAAAATGGCTAAACAAAATAAAGCAACGGAAGAGCCTTTAGAGAAGCAACTTTGGAAAGCTGCCGACAAACTCCGCAAAAACATTGATGCTGCCGAATACAAGCATATTGTTTTAGGTTTGATATTCCTGAAATATATCTCCGATGCTTTTGAGGAGCTGTATGCACGGCTGAAAGTAGAGGAAGCAGTTGGTGCCGACCCGGAAGACCGGGATGAGTACCGCGCCGAAAATGTCTTTTTTGTACCTAAGGATGCACGATGGAGTTTCTTGCAATCGAAAGCCAAACAACCTGAAATCGGCAAGTTTGTTGACGATGCCATGGATGCCATTGAAAAAGAAAATGCTTCCTTGAAAGGTGTATTACCTAAAGTATTTGCCCGACAAAATCTTGACCCGACAAGTTTGGGCGAATTGATTGACCTGATAGGAAACATTGCCCTTGGCGATGCCAAAGCCAGAAGTGCGGATATTCTCGGACATGTTTTTGAATATTTCCTGGGTGAGTTTGCCCTTGCCGAAGGCAAGAAAGGCGGGCAGTTCTACACTCCAAGAAGCGTTGTGGAATTATTGGTTGAAATGCTGGAACCTCTTAAAGGACGGGTATTTGACCCTTGTTGTGGTTCGGGAGGTATGTTTGTACAGTCTGAGAAGTTTATTACCGAACACCAGGGTAAAGTAAACGATATTTCAATATACGGACAGGAGAGCAACCAGACCACATGGCGGCTGGCTAAAATGAACCTGGCTATTCGGGGCATTGACAGTTCGCAGGTGAAATGGAACAACGAAGGCTCTTTTTTGAATGATGCTCACAAAGACCTGAAAGCAGATTATATTATTGCCAATCCACCGTTTAACGTTAGCGACTGGAGCGGTGACTTGCTGCGAAAAGATGGGCGTTGGAAATATGGTATTCCACCTGCCGGAAATGCCAATTATGCGTGGATTCAACATTTTTTATACCACTTAACTCCAGGCGGACAGGCCGGCTTTGTATTGGCAAAAGGCTCGCTAACCAGCAAAACTTCCGGTGAAGGTGAAATACGGCAGGCACTGATTAAAGCCGGATTGATAGCATGCATTGTTAACCTGCCCGGTAAATTATTTCTAAATACTCAAATTCCTGCTTCTCTGTGGTTCCTTCGCAGTGGAGTCGCGATTAATCGTGACTCCACGAGAGAAAATGAAATCCTATTTATAGATGCCCGCAACTTAGGACATCTGATTAACCGCCGCACATTGGAATTATCAGAGGATGATATCCAATTGATTGCCCACACCTACCACTTGTGGAAAAAAGGAGAAAAAACAGAAAACGAAGAATCAACCAATATCGAAGAGTGGCAAACGATGATAGCGGCTGAAGCTGAAGCATCATACGAAACTGCCGAATCGCTGAGCTATCGTGATATCCCCGGGTTTTGTGCATCAGTGCCGATTGAACGGGTCGCTGAACTGGATTATGTGTTGACACCGGGGCGTTATGTAGGATTGCCCGAAGAGGAAGATGATTTTGATTTTGCGGAGCGCTTCGCTTCGCTAAAAGCAGAATTGGATGCACAACTGCAAGAAGAGGCAGAATTAAACAAACTGATTGCTGAAAATCTTGCTAAAATTAAATTGGATGAAGATGAGTAAAGAAAATTTCAAATATACTGATTGCTGAAAGTTTTTATGTTTCAAGTAAGTCAAATTGAGGTAAAATGGTATTACGGGTTTTCCGACATACCACTCAACACGGTGTTATTAAAAGGAAAGCAGATGTTAATGTCAGTAATTAATCAGATATTCAGTTGTTGCAAAAAATGCAACAGTTCAAAAATAAACTGGTCGCAAATTGCGACCGCATCAATGCATTCTTCTATTAATCTAATTGATTTTACAGAACAAAATGTAACAATGCTAATAGCAACTACATAACATTTTAAGCTATGACTAACGAAATAGTATTATATCAATCGGACGAGTTGCCTGAGAGAATTGAGGTTAGACTGGAAGATGAAACAGTATGGCTATCTCAACAGCAAATGACGCAATTGTTTAATCAAACAAAACAGAATATAAGTTTGCATATCAATAATTGTTTTAAAGAAAAAGAATTAGTTAGAGAAGCAACTGTCAAGGAATCCTTGACAGTTCAAAAAGAAGGAAAAAGAACAGTTCAAAGAATAATAACCTTATACAATCTCGACGTAATTATTTCCGTTGGTTATCGTGTAAAATCCAGGCAAGGCACTCAATTCCGCATTTGGGCAACCAATGTTTTAAGAGATTATATGCTAAAAGGCTATGCCTTAAATCAGCGGATGAACCGCATTGAAAATAGTGTTGAAACGCTAACCAGCAAAGTACAGGAGATTGATTTTCAGATTAAATCGAAAGATTTACCCGATAAAGGGCTCTTTTTTGAAGGGCAAATTTTCGATGCCTACAAATTTGTGGCCGATTTAATACGTACTGCCAAAAAATCAATCATTCTGATTGACAACTACGTGGACGATTCTGTGCTGACGCTGCTTGACAAAAGGGGAAAAAATGTTTCCTGCACCATTTACACCAAAAGCATCAGCCGGGCATTGCAATTGGACCTGGAAAAACACAACAGCCAATATCCGCCCGTTGAAATACGGGAATGGAATGCCAGCCACGACCGCTTTTTACTTATTGATGAAAAAGAGCTTTACCATATCGGCGCATCGCTAAAAGATTTAGGCAAAAAATGGTTTGGCTTTTCAAGGATGGATTCATTGGCGCAGGATGTATTAAATAAATTAAAGGAAGGAGTGGGAAGATGAGTGAGTGGAAAACAAAAGAATTAGGTAGTATTCTTAAAGACAAAGGGTATATTAGAGGACCGTTTGGTTCATCTTTAAGACGTCCAGAAATGGTTAGTGAGGGTATTCCAGTTTATGAACAAAAAAACGCCATTTATAATGAAAGAGATTTTAGGTTTTTTATTACAGAAAGCAAGTTTAATGAACTAAAAAGATTTCAAGTACAAACAAATGACTTAATTGTTAGTTGTTCTGGTACAGTTGGGCGAATTTCAATAATTAAAGAGGAGGATCCCAAAGGTATTATAAGTCAAGCTCTTTTGATCCTTAGGCCAGATACTAACAAAGTCCACTTAAGCTTTCTTTATTACTTTTTAAGTTCTAAACAAGGATATGAACTAATTACCCAGGTTTCACATGGCTCAGTTCAGATTAATATAGCAGCAAGAAAAGTTGTTGAAACTATTCCTATTCCAATCCCCCCACTTCCCGAACAAACCGCCATTGCATCCGTATTAAGCAGTTTAGATGATAAAATAGACCTGCTGCACCGACAAAATGAAACCCTTGAAAAAATGGCAGAAACACTGTTTCGGCAGTGGTTCATAGAGGAAGCTGAGGAGGAGTGGGAAGAAGGAGTAATCGAAGAACTTTGCACTAGAATTAACTCGGGAGGTACACCTTCAACAAAAAAAGAGGAGTATTATAATGGAGATATTAACTGGTATTCAACCCGAGAACTTAACGATAACTTTTTATTTGAAAGTAATTCAAAAATTACAGAAGAAGGTTTAAATAATTCGTCAGCAAAATTATTTCCCAAGGGAACTGTTTTAATTGCAATATATGCGGCACCAACAGTGGGAAGACTTGGTATTTTAGGAAATGAAGCCAGTTTTAATCAAGCTGCTTGTGGGTTAATTGCGAATGACGAAATTTGCTGCAAAGAATTTATTTATTTGTATTTAAAGAGTGAAAGAGATGAATTAAATGCACTTGCATCAGGTTCTGCACAGCAAAACCTTAATGTTGGTAAAATTAAATCTTACCCGGCTGTTATTCCAGATAAAATCACAATGAATAGATTTAAACAATCTGTTATACCATTGTTCAATAAAATTGAAAAAAACACTATCCAAATCCGCACCCTTACCCAATTACGGGATACCCTGTTACCGAAATTGATGAATGGGGATGTGCGGGTGGTATAATAACGCAAAATTGTGTAACGATGAACGATAAATTCAGAAATAAATACAGAATAACATCGCACAGAATGCCCCGGTGGGATTATTCCGGTGATGGCATTTATTTTATTACCATGGTAACACAAAATCGGGAATGCATTTTGGGTGAAATTGTTAATGGACATATATCATTATCGGAAATGGGCAAAATCGTTGACAATGAATGGTTAAAATCGTTTGATATTCGCGATGAATTGTATTTGGATGAATATATTATAATGCCAAACCATTTACATGCCATAATCGTATTGGTTAATAATGGGTTACACGTAGAGACGCACGGCCGTGCGTCTCTACAATCCGCCCCGCCATCCACCGCCCCGCCATCCACCACCCCACAATCCAACGCCCAACAATCCAACACCCCACAATCCAACGCCCCACAATCCAACGCCCAACAATCCACCACCCCACAACAATCCAACCGATCCACCCAATCGGAAAACCGACCATTTTTCCGGAAACCCAAATCAATATCATCGTTCATTGCAAGGTTTAAATCGGCGGTAAATTCAAAAATTGATGATTACATTGATGAAAATGGATTGAATATTCCCAAATACAATCGTAATAATCATTTTTTTCAACCCAATTATCATGACCATATCATCCGAAACGATTCAGAATATCAACGTATAAAAAAATACATCATTAATAATCCCACTTGTTGGGAAAATGATACATTAAAATCAAAAAATCCTAAATAAACCATGACCCGAATCACTGAACATACAATTGAAGCATTTGCCATAGAATTGTTGGAAGACTTGGGCTATCGCTATATCTATGCTCCTGATATTGCACCGGATAGTGACAATCCTTTACGTGAAAACTTCGAGCAAGTGCTGCTGATGGACGCATTGGAAACCGCTGTTCGTCGCATCAACCCGGATATCTCGCTGCCTGTACAAGCAGAAGCATTGAAAGAAATTCAGCGTATTGCATCACCCGATTTGCTGACCAATAATGAAACTTTTCATCGGTTCCTGACTGAAGGAATCCCGGTAACTAAGCGTGTCGGCAGTGATGAGCGTGGCGACCTTTTGTGGCTGATTGACTTTGATAATCCGCTCAATAATGATTTTGTGGTTGCCAATCAGTTCACTGTTATTGAAAATGGAGTAAACAAACGCCCTGATGTACTGCTTTTTGTCAATGGTATTCCTTTGGTGGTGATGGAACTGAAAAATGCAGCGGATGAAAACACCACTGTTCGTTCCGCCTTTCGGCAAATAGAAACTTATAAATCAGCTATCCCGACCCTGTTTACTTATAACGGTTTAGTCGTTATTTCAGATGGATTGGAAGCAAAAGCAGGCTCTATTTCGGCAGGTTTCAGTCGTTATATGGCATGGAAAACAGTAGATGGCAAAATCGAGGCATCACATCTGACCAGCCAGTTGGAAACGCTTGTTTTAGGAATGTTGAATCCTGCTACATTATTAGATTTAATACGTCATTTTATCGTTTTCGAGAAAATGAAACGCGAAGATGCTGAAACAGCTATAACCACCATTGAAACAGTGAAAAAAATGGCTGCCTATCATCAGTATTATGCGGTGAATCGAGCGGTAGAATCTACTTTGCGAGCAGTGGGTATTCATTCCATCCCACATTATAACCACCTCGCCCTTGCGGTCGTCCCTCCACAGGAGGCGAATTTGGTGAAAGAATCCCCCGAGAGTTACCTGCCTGCTCCGCCGCCCGGTATCTATTGCGTTTATGCTATTTTGTGCGATAATGATTCGATTTATATCGGGCAGACTTCAGATTTGAGAAAACGTTGGAAAGAACATTTAGCTGGTGTTGCCTCGGCACATACAAAAAAATTTAAGCCAATAAAAATTGTTCATTATGAAACAGTGAATTCAAGAAGGGAAGCAGTTCAACTTGAAAAGGAATGGAAAACGGGATATGGTCGCAAAAGAATTAAACGGTTAATTGAAAGCGGCAGGGCGCGGCAGGCAGGCGGCTTGCCGGGTGTAGTAAAACAACCTTCGGGCGACCGAAAAGCAGGTGTGGTCTGGCATACTCAAGGAAGCGGCAAATCCTTGTCAATGGTTTTCTATACAGGAAAAATAGTTTTGGTACTTGACAATCCAACCATCTTAGTAATTACTGACCGAAATGATTTGGACGACCAACTATTTGACACGTTTGCAGCATCAAAACAGCTTTTAAGACAAGAACCTGTTCAGGCAGAGGATAGAAACCACTTAAAGGAATTATTAAAAGTGGCATCGGGTGGCGTGGTATTTACAACAATTCAGAAATTTCAGCCTGACCCTCCTGCGCCTGGAAGCACGCATGCAGGAGAAGGTAATGTTTACGAGTTGCTTTCCGATAGAAAAAACATTGTTGTAATAGCAGACGAAGCACACAGAACTCAGTATGGTTTTAAAGCTAAAACCATTGATGCCAAAGATGAAAAAGGGAATATAACCGGAAAAAGAATAGTTTATGGTTTTGCCAAATATATGCGTGATGCCTTACCCAATGCCACATATCTGGGTTTTACAGGAACACCAATTGAAAGTACAGATATAAATACACCGGCAGTTTTTGGGAATTATGTAGATATCTATGATATAGCCCAGGCAGTTGAAGACGGAGCTACAGTTCGCATTTTTTACGAAAGCCGTCTGGCAAAGGTAAATCTGAGCAAAGAAGGTAAAAAATTGGTTGAAGAATTAGATGATGAACTGGAACAAGAAGATGAACAATCGCCAGGCTTAACATCCCAACAAAAGGCAAAAGCCAGATGGGCACAGCTTGAAGCCCTGGTAGGCAGCGAAAACCGGATAAAGAATATTGCCAAAGACATAATTGAACATTTTAGCCAGCGTCAGGAGGTATTTGAAGGCAAAGGAATGATCGTTGCTATGAGCCGCAGAATTGCAGCCGGCTTGTATCAGGCAATCATTGACCTAAAACCCGAATGGCATTCAAACGACTTGAATAAAGGGGCTATAAAAGTGGTAATGACTTCTGCTTCTTCTGATGGTCCGGAAATTGCAAAACATCACACCACCAAAGAACAAAGAAGAATACTGGCCGAACGAATGAAAAATCCTGATGATGAACTGCAGTTGGTAATAGTTCGGGATATGTGGCTTACAGGTTTTGACGTGCCATGTTTGCACACCCTTTACATTGATAAGCCAATGAAAGGACACAACCTTATGCAGGCTATTGCAAGGGTTAACCGTGTTTATAAAGACAAACCGGGAGGTTTGATAGTTGATTATCTGGGCATTGCTTCCGATTTGAAAAAAGCACTGGCATTTTATTCTGATTCAGGTGGTAAAGGTGACCCCACTATTCTACAAGAGCATGCAGTTCAGTTGATGCTGGAAAAAATGGAAATAGTTTCTCAAATGTATTATGGTTTTGAGTACGAAATCTATTTTGAAGCCAACACCTCAAAGAAATTATCCATGATACTTGCAGCCGAAGAACATATTTTAGGGCTGGAGGAAGGAAAGAAACGGTATATCAACGAAGTAACAGCATTATCAAAAGCCTTTGCCATTGCCGTTCCGCATAAGCAGGCAATGGATACAAAAGATGAGATTTCGTTCTTCCAGGCAGTCAAAGCAAGGCTTGCCAAGTTTGACGAAACAGGTTCCGGAAAAACTGATTATCAAATTGAAACCACTATCAGACAAGTTATTGACCAGGCTCTGATCTCTGAACAGGTTATTGACGTTTTTGATGCAGCAGGTATTAAAAAACCCGACATTTCCATATTATCCGAAGAGTTCTTAATGGAACTGAAAGGAATGGAACATAAAAATGTTGCTTTGGAAGTTTTGAAAAAACTTTTGAATGACGAAATAAGATCCAGAGCTAAAAAGAACTTGGTCAAGAGTAAGACATTTTTAGAAATGTTGGAAAACTCCATCAAGAAATATCATAACAAAATACTTACAGCAGCCGAAGTAATTGAAGAACTCATCAACCTAAGCAAGGACATTGTTGAAATGGACAATGAAGCAAAGAGAATGGGTCTGACGGATTTTGAATATGCCTTTTATACGGCAGTTGCCAACAACGATAGCGCAAGAGAACTCATGCAGCAGGATAAATTGAGAGAACTGGCAGTTGTTCTTACGGAAACCATCAGAAAAAATGCAACAATTGACTGGACAATCAAAGAGAGCGTAAAAGCCAGGCTGAAAGTTGCTGTTAAAAGAATATTAAGAAAATACGGCTACCCTCCCGATATGCAAATGTTAGCGACAGAGACCGTTTTAAAACAGGCAGAACTCATAGCATGCGAAATAATACCGATTGGAAAAATATAACAGACCAATTATCGCTCCACTCAATTGTTCTTAATGTTTTAACCACCGGCATTAACGATTGTAATTTACAAAACAGCTTGGACTATTTTGTAAATACAATTCGTATAACATCATAGAAATTTCCAAACCCGACAGAAAACCAGTTGGCTTAACCCTTGTATTTAAGCCATTTCCATAATTCTGCGTAGTCAACCTTTTTGCCATACATCAATATTCCGGTACGGTAAATTTTTGCTGCCAGCCACGTAGTACCCAAAAAGCCAAGTATCAGCAACACTACCGATAATCCAAGATCGAAATACGGAACCCCGAAAGGAATACGTATCATCATAATCACAGGTGAGGTAAGCGGAATAATTGAAAGCCAGAAAGATATGGGACCATTAGGTTCATTTATAACATATTGTGCCATTACAATGGCTATAATAAGCGGAATGGTAATAGGAAGCATAAATTGCTGTGAATCAGTTTCATTATCAACCGCACCTCCTATTGCAGCAAACAAGGCAGCATAGAGCAGATAGCCGCCAAGAAAATAGAACAGAAATGAAAAGATGATCGCTGAAAAATTAATTGAGCGTATCCCTTCTGCTACCTGTGCCATTACTGATTCGTCAATCTGAAGTGTTTCTTCCAATGGTTGATTGGCATCGGTAATTCTGGTATTGCTTATCATCATATTTTCAGTTTCCGAAGCCCTGAACTTTTCAGGAAATGCAGTCTGAAATCCTACAACTATCACAAGAGTAAGCACAACCCATAATAAAAACTGAGTAAGCCCTACTAGTCCAATTCCTACAATTTTACCCATCATAAGCTGGAATGGCTTTACTGACGAAACAATCACCTCAACAATACGGCTGGTTTTCTCTTCGATAACACCTCGCATAACCTGACTTCCAAACATGAAAACAAACATGTAAATAAGTATTGCCGAAACAAATCCCAGTATTGTAGCCACTTCTGAAAATTTCTTCTCTTCCTTTCCGCCTTCATGCAGCTTGATAGTTATTAGATTAACACTGCTTTTTATTGATCGCATTATGTCGGGGTCAATTCCGGATGCTGCAAGTTTCAGGCTTTCAACCTCGCGCCGCATACTGCTGTTAATATGTGATTTCATAATCATGGTAGGCTGCTTGTCGAAATAAAGGACAGCCGATGATGGTACGCTTACTTCAGTCATTGGAATATACAACAGGGCATCATCTCCGCTAAGCGGGAAAATAGCCTTAGCCTGTTCAATTTCCAGGTCAAGGGGTTTGAAAATAAGCTCTTTGGTATTTTCGAACCTGTGAGAAAACAATCCGGTTTCATCAACCACCTGTATGGTTTTAACCTCTCCGCCCATCTGCGCCATATACACAGGCACAATAAACAAAGCAGCCATCAGTACAGGTCCAAGGATTGTCATTACGATAAACGACTTTTTCTTAACCCTTGTCAGATATTCACGTTGTATGATAAGTGAAATTTTATTCATAATCCGGAGCGCTTAAAGGTTATTGGCAATCTGGTTCATACTCTCATTTCCTGAAGCCTCATTTACTTTTCTGATAAAAATATCATTCATTGAGGGCAGCAGCTCTCGATATTCGTGAATTTCAACATTTTGTATCAGGTTCTGAAGTAACTCGTTTGAGTGTGTGTGAGGCGGCACTTTTATCTTTAAACGTGTAAGGGCTCCTTCTTCAGTCATTTCAATCACCCTGTATTCGGGCTTCAATACATCGTTAATTTCGCCATTCAGTGAATTGCAAAGTACTTCGTAAATATTGTCTTTATAGTGTTGTTTTATATCCTTAACCCCTCCGTCAAGGATTTTTTCGGCTTTGTTGATCAATGCTATATCATCGCAAAGCTCTTCAACTGACGACATGTTATGTGTACTGAAAATAATGGTAGCTCCTTTGTCGCGCAACGAAAGTATTTCTTCTTTCAGAATATTCACGTTTATAGGGTCAAACCCGCTGAAAGGCTCATCGAATATCAGTAACTGAGGTTCGTGAATTACAGTAATAATAAACTGAACTTTTTGCTGCATTCCTTTCGAAAGCTCTTCTACCTTTTTATCCCACCACGCCTGTATATCCATTCTTTCGAACCATTTTTTCAGACGTATCAAAGCTTCATGCCTGCTTAGTCCTTTAAGTTGTGCAAGATAAAGAGCCTGCTCGCCGACTTTCATTTTTTTATAAAGTCCGCGTTCTTCGGGCAAATAGCCAATTTCTGCAGTATGCTTTGGGATGAGGCGCTCACCGGCAAAGAATAATTTGCCCTCGTCAGGAGCAGTTATCTGGTTAATAATACGTATCAGTGTTGTTTTTCCGGCTCCGTTAGGTCCTAATAAACCAAATATTCTTTGTTTATCAACGCTGATACTTACTTTGTTCAATGCCAGATGATTGGCAAATTGTTTTTTAATGTTTTGAGCTATAAAAAGTTCCATTAATGAGAGTTTAATTGTGCAACTTTATGTTGACAAAGTAATTTGCATCAGGTTAATAATTAGAAATACTCTCTCATGCGCTCATAAAAATTCTTTTCTTTACCTGATAGCTTGGGTTGAAAATTTGATGATTCCTTAAGTTTTTCCAGGATTTCCTTTTCCGACTTCGTAAGATTTTCCGGAGTCCACACATTTATACTTACCAGTAAATCGCCGCGTCCATGATTTTCAATTGAGGGCAATCCCTTTCCTTTCAAACGCAATACCTTCCCCGACTGTGTACCCGGTTCAATACGAATACGGGCGCGTCCTTCAAGAGTAGGTACCTCAAGGCTCAAACCCAGAGCTGCTTCAGGAAAACTTATATAGTGTTCGTATAATAAATTGCTGCCATCCCTTACCAGATTCGGATGTTTTTGTTCTTCGATAAGAATGATCAGGTCACCCGGAATTCCACCTCTGGCTGCTGCATTACCTTTTCCGCTCATTGATAATTGCATGCCTTCAGCAACTCCGGCAGGTATATTAACCGTTATTATCTCTTCGCCCTTAACAACTCCGTTGCCTGAACAAGCAGGGCATTTATCGCTGATGATACGCCCTTCGCCACCGCATGTCGGGCAGGTACTTGTTGTTTGCATCTGACCCAAAAACGTACTTGTAACACGTGTTACATGTCCGGTACCATGACAGGTAGAGCAGGTATTGAAAGAGCTTCCGCCGCGGGCGCCACTGCCACTACATTCATTACAGCTTACATACTTCTGAACCTTTATCTTTTTCTCAACACCTTTCGCAATCTCTTCAAGAGTCAGTTTTACCTTTACCCTAAGGTTAGTTCCACGTTTCACATTACGGCGCTGAGATTGTCTGCCCCTGAAATCGCCAAATCCGCTAAATCCCCCAAAGCCAAAAGCATTTTCAAAAATATCGCCAAACTGACTGAATATATCTTCCATGCTCATTCCGGCACCACTGAATCCACCACCCATGTTCTTAAGCCCGTCATGCCCGAATTTATCGTATTTAGCACGCTTTTCAGAGTTGCTCAATACTTCATAGGCTTCAGCAGCTTCCTTGAATTTTTCTTCTGCCTCCTTGTTGCCGGGATTTTTATCAGGATGATATTTCAATGCACACTGACGATAAGCCTTTTTAATTGCTGTTTCATCAGCGTTACGATCAACACCCAATACTGTATAATAATCTCTTTTAGCCACGGTTTATTTATGGTTATTTTATTCTTGTTTTGTTATCCGTTTTTAAATTATGAGATACAATAATTACTCATTTTACGAACCCACCACCACTTTTGCAAAACGAATTACCTTGCCATTAAGTTTATATCCTTTCTGAACTACATCTATTATCTTTTGTTCACCGTCAGAGTCATCGCCGGGAATATGACTTACTGCTTCATGGAAATCGGTATCAAAAATCTGATCTTTTGCCTGTATCTCTTCAACACCTTTTTGTGAAAGAACCTTAAGCAACTTATTGTAAATGAGCGCCATACCTTCGGTAAAAGCATTTTCAGCACCGGCATCGGTTATATTTTTCAAAGCTCTGTCAAAATCATCAAGTACCGGAAGTAAATCAATTATCACATCCTCAGATGCAGTTTTGCTTAATTCTATCTTTTCCTTAACGGTACGCTTGCGATAATTATCAAACTCTGCATGCAGCCTTAAATTGGTATCCTTTAGTTCTTCGATCTGCCTGCGTAACTTCTGTTCCAGTTCATTTATTTTTTCCTCTCCGTTATCAGTGATTTCATCCTCAACAGCTTCCATTTGTGGTTGTTTTACTTCTTCCTGCTTCTTACCATCAGGCTTTTTTTCTGACATTTCCTTTTCGATATTTTTTGATTTCTTCATAATTATATCGTTGTATTTCTTTTAGTTTCCAATAAATGATCGTTTTGCAAATAAAAATAGTGCCACTAAAAGGTGGCTTTTTATTGTTATCAAATCGCCTGCCAGTACTTATTCTGCGCCAAAATGTCAGAACTCGGCGTTTTTTTTAAGTATAATTCTGAATACAGGCTTTGGAATTTAGAATCTGTAAATCTCTGCTCCCAGTTCTCTGAGTCTTTTGTCAATATTCTGGTAACCTCTGTCAATCTGATCAATATTTTCAATTATGCTTGTTCCTTTTGCCGATAATGCAGCAATAAGCAATGCCACTCCTGCCCTGATATCGGGAGAGACCATACGCATCCCTCTCAGCGGGATCTGACGATTCAAACCTATTACCGTTGCCCTGTGGGGATCACAAAGTATGATCTGTGCGCCCATATCAATGAGTTTATCAACAAAAAACAAGCGGCTTTCAAACATTTTTTGATGTATCAGAACCGTACCTCTTGCCTGTGTGGCAGTAACCAGGGCAATACTTATGAGGTCAGGAGTAAATCCGGGCCAGGGGGCATCGGCAATGGTCATTATTGAGCCATCCATAAAGGTTTCTACCTCATAATGTTCCTGAGCAGGAATATGAATATTGCCATCCGCCAGGTCCATCTTTATTCCAAGACGTCCAAACACTTCAGGAATTATGCCCAGTTCCCTGTGATCAACATTTTTAATTGTAATATCTGACCGGGTCATTGCTGCCAGCCCTATAAAGCTTCCTACTTCAATCATATCGGGCTGCATGGTATGATCACAACCTCTTAATGTTTCAACTCCTTCAATAGTAAGCAGGTTAGACCCTACACCGCTTATTTTTGCACCCATACAGTTCAGCATACGGCAAAGCTGAACAACATAAGGTTCGCAGGCTGCATTGAAAATAGTGGTTTTACCCGATGCCATAACAGCCGCCATAATAATATTGGCTGTACCTGTAACTGAAGCTTCGTCAAGCAGCATATATGTACCTTGCAGTTTGGGCGCCATTACATGGTAAGCTTTCAGATCGGGGTCAAAACTAAATTTTGCGCCAAGGTTCCTGAAACCATTAAAATGAGTGTCAAGCCTTCTTCGTCCTATTTTATCTCCTCCCGGCGTAGGAATATATGCTTCGCCAAAACGAGCCAGCAAAGGACCCATTATCATGACCGAGCCACGCAGGCTTGCAACTTTTTTCCTGAATTCCTTTTTTTTAAGCACTTCTATATCAATATCATCAGCCTGAAAAGTATAAGTTTGCTGGTCAAGCTTTTGAATTCGAACACCCAAATCGCCAAGCACTTCCATAAGTTTATTTACATCAAGAATATCAGGGATATTACGAATTGTGACTTTTTCAGGGGTTAGCAATACTGCGCATAATATTTGTAATGCTTCGTTTTTAGCACCCTGCGGTGTGATTTCACCTTTTAAATGGCATCCGCCTTTAATTTCAAATGAGCTCATTAGTTGAATTGCTTTCTTCTACCTCTGTTTTTAGGTTGCGATTTACCGTTGAATTTCTTTTTACGCTGACGAGCCAGAATATCGCTGGTTTCGGTAAGACGGGTTGTATCGCTGAGTTTAAGTTTTGAATCCGAAAGGAGTGAAAGATGATCAGAAATGATATCATCAGTTACTGATTCGCGGTTCCAACTTAAATATGATTTTTTAAGATAATTCGCTATAGCTCTGGTAAAGTTCTCTTTTTCAGGTCCTTCTTCAAGTTCTGTAACTTTTTCAATAATCCGGATTATATTTTTTCCATAATGCTTAAGTTCAATATTTTCTTGAGTATAGGGCATGGGAGATGGTTTTTTTTCAAGCATTTCCTTCGAAGGCTTTGGAAATGGTGAATCAATATCTAACTGAAAATCAGTAATTATATGCAGATGATCCCAAAGTTTCTGACGTGCATCAGGCGTATCTTTAACTTCGGGATGTAGAACTCCCATTATTTGCACAAGAGTCTTTGCCATGCGGCTGCGTTTTTCACGATCGTCAATAGTTAACAGATGCATAGCCATTTTCTGAATATTTCTTCCATATTCAGGTACGACTAATTTTGATCGTTGTGTGTTGTATTCCATAAAAAAGTTTAAAGTATTATTACTGGAAATCATGTATGCGCTTATGGAGATTTTAGGTTTTATAACAGAAGCCATACATTTGGCTGCAAAGTTAACAAATCTCTTTGAATTCAAACAAATACATATTTCTGTGCTATTATTTAAAAGTGCTTATTCTGCTTCAGTCCTGCGAATATAGCTTTATTTCCGTTAGAAAAAAACTATTTGATGATCCTGAGTTTTGCAAATTTCAGCAAAAGTTGTTTTTGCCCTATGTTCGGGAAAAATATTGTTGCTTTCCGGTTCGAACCAATACCTTCAAGACTTATTATTTTACCCCGCCCGAAATGATCATGTTCTATTTCCATGCCGGTTTGAAGTTCACTGAAATCATCACTTAATGCACCCGTATTTCCTGCCATACGCTCAGCTTGTCTTAACGGCTTTATTTTTCTGTTCGCCGGCAAAGAAACCGGAAACTGAGTATTATCACTGGAAATATGATGATGCCCGGTCATTTTAAAATGTCTTCCCCCTCGTAATGATGGCTTTTCAATAAATTTCTGATCAATTTCATCAATAAAACGGCTTGGTTCACAGGCTAATAGATCGCCCCAACGGTAGCGATTTTCAGCATAGGAAAGAAAAAGTCTTTCGCGGGCACGTGTTATTGCAACATAGAACAAACGCCGCTCCTCTTCAAGATCAGAACGTGAGGAAAGCGACTGAAACGATGGAAAAAGATTTTCTTCCAGCCCTACAACAAAAACATAGGGAAACTCCAGTCCCTTAGCCTGATGCATAGTCATCAGAGCAACCTTATCACGGTCATCCTTGTCGTTTTCATTGTCAGCATCGGTAAGCAAGGCTATATCTAACATAAAATCGTCAAGTGAGGCTTTTTTAGTATTTCCGTCTTCCAGAGGTAATTCAGGGGTTTTTTCTGTGAACTCCCTGATAGCATTGAGCAATTCTTCAATATTATCTAAACGGGCTACTCCTTCCAGGGTTTTATCTTCATTCAGCTCTCGTATTATTCCGGATGACACAGCAATATGCTTAGCAAGATCGTAAGCATTGCGCGTTTTCAACTGAACCGAGAAACTCCTGATCATAGTGGTAAAATCACGGATCCTCTGAATTGTTCCCTGGTTAAGGGCACTTCTGAGCAATGCCATGTCATCAGTAACCTCCCAGATACTTTTGTTATTTTCACCTGACAGGGCGATCAGCTTTTCAACAGTTGTTTTTCCAATTCCTCTTGCCGGATAATTCACAATTCTGAGAAAAGCTTCTTCGTCATTATAATTGATACATAAACGGAAATAAGCCAGCAAGTCTTTAATTTCCTTGCGTTTATAAAATGATAGACCTCCAAAAATACGATAGGGTATATTCAGCTTGCGTAGCGCTTCTTCCATTGCCCTCGACTGGGCATTGGTACGGTACAGGATTGCAAAAGCGCTGTTGGGCAGATGCTGATTCATTTTATTCTCAAAAATTGCAGCCGCCACCAAATTGCCTTCCTCGTTGTCAGATTGTGCCCTGAAGATCCTTATTTTATAACCCTCCTCATTTTCAGTCCATATCTCTTTGAAAATCTGATCTTTATTATTTTTGATAATGGAATTGGCTGCATCTACAATGGTTTTTGTTGAGCGATAGTTTTGTTCAAGTTTAAAAATTTTGTGATCGGGATAATCATATTTAAAATTCAGAATGTTTTTAATATTTGCCCCTCTGAATCCATAAATACTCTGAGCATCGTCGCCTACAGCACAAATATTTTCGTTATTGGCAGCCAGCTTTTTAATAATCTGATACTGAGCATAATTTGTATCCTGATATTCGTCAACAAGGATGTATTTGAACCTTTGCTGATATTTATACAGTGCATCCGGAAAGTCGCGAAGTATGATATAGGTATTAAAAAGCAAATCATCGAAATCCATTGCCGAAGCTTTGTAGCACCGCTGCTGATATATCATGAAAATACGGGCGGTTTCAGGTTTTTGAGCCATTTTATCGCTATTAACAAGCTCCTCATTATCAATATATTCCTGAGCCGAGATAAGATTCGACTTACATATTGAAATTCTGCCAAGTAAGTAATTGGGTTGGTAAACTTTTGGATCGAGGTTTAACTCCTTAACTATGTTTTTCAGCAGATTTTTTGAATCATCGGTATCATAAATTGTGAAGTTTGATGGATAACCGAGCCTGTGTCCCTCAACTCTCAACAAACGAGCAAAAATAGAGTGAAACGTACCCATCCACACATTACGTGCATCAGCACCAACAAGCTGTACTATCCTCTCTTTCATTTCCCGGGCAGCCTTATTAGTAAAGGTCAATGCAAGAATATTAAAGGGATCTGTGTCTTTTTTTATTAGCCAGGCAACCTTATAAGTCAACACCCTGGTTTTCCCTGACCCTGCTCCTGCAATCACCATGCTGGCACCTTCGGTATGCATGACTGCTTCACGTTGCGCTTTGTTCAAACCATCAAAAAGTTTATCCACAATATTCCTTTCTCTTAAAACAGCAAAATTAGCTTATTTATGCCAGAATACAGTTGTGAAAATGTAATTTCCGGGTCGGGATTTATTAACAATATTATTCTTTTATGCCGTTACCGATAGTTTAACAAACCTTTACAGAAAAATTTTTTATCATCAGGTTTCCAGATCATTATCATTGGGATGGTATTAGCCTCGGATGAGGTTACAGTTAATATAGTTCAAAAGGGTTAGATCAACTTACCCATCAATCCAATATTTTGTAAGCCTTTATCTGTAATTCACTTAAGCGCCTCTTTAATTATCCTTACCTCTTCTACATTATCCAATGTGTCTAAAGCCAAACGTACGGGGTGATTGGGCGCTGATAAACGATCATACTCACTTTGTATGGTAGCAAGCTTCTTTTCTTCGCTCATTTTATCGGTTATGGGCTGCAAATCCTGTAAATGCTTTAATATTTCTTTGCCTGCCGATTTGATTTCGTCGGGGAAGTAGAGTTCGAAGACTATAGATTCTGTGATGCTTTCGAAAAAATAAAAGCAACTAGCACTCGTATTTAAAAAAGAGCAATAATGATATAAATTTTCTATAGTTTCATGGGGGATATTTTCAACTGGAAGTGATAATTCCTTTAGATTCTCTAATAATATTCTAGGAAAATCTTTCTTCTCCTGAAATAATATTTTATACAAAAAATTGGATACTTGTGAATTTAAAATAACTGAAACATAATATGTTGATAATTTATCCGGAATTATATTATAAACAGCTTGTGTTGAAATTCTTTTCTTATCATCTACTGCAGATTGTAATGTACTGCCCAATTGACCTATTACAACTTTTTGTTTTTGATAAGATTCAAAATTCTTATCAATATCTTCCCTTTTTATAAAACCCAATTCATCTTTTATTTTGAACTTATGAATATTGCCTCCTGTGATAATGGGATAAAAGTCTGAAATATCAGCGTTTATACTCTTTTTTATTTTGGATGAATTTCTCCCAATTTCTTCTCCTCTCCACATAAAGGAAAATTTATCTAAATTTCTAAATTTCCTAATTTTTTTTAAAACTGTAGATTCACGCTCAGAAATATATGTAAATTTAAGTTTACCTGATAAAGAAAAAATGGAAGAACTAATAGAACTCTCCTTGATTTTACCTAGAAGCCAATCTTCTAATTTATCTGTTGAATAAAAGGTTATTTTACTTTCTTTTTTTTCCTTTGTTGTGACATATATAAAACTGCTCACAGTTGCTGATTTAAAGGCGTCACTAAAATGTAAAAATATTTTCGGATTTGTTTTTTCTATAAAATATTTTCTGGAAACTTCAAAAGTACTTCTTCCCATAAATGAATCAGGAATAATGAAAGAATGTATACCTGATGAATTTAAAATTACTATTGCTCTTTCTATGAAAAGTGAGAATAGGTCAAATTGTCCTTGGGCTGTCGAATAATAAGTCTTTGCAAACTGTTTAAATTCATTGTCTAAATCCTTTCCTGAAACATAAGGCGGATTCCCGATTACTATATCAAATCCGCCTTTTTCCCGCCATACTTCTGAAAAAAAGAGTTTGAAGTCAAAATCAATTTTGTAACTCACAAACTGCTCAGCAGAATCCAGAAGTTCTCGTATTTTATCGTTGATCTGTTGCCGTAGTTCTTTCTTTTCTTTTTCATTCGTGATGTTATAGAATTTTTCTTTTAGTTTTTCCAGTTGGGCTTCTACTTCCAAATCTCGCATTGCATTTCCAGGCAATCCAATCAAAGAATTTCCTACTACAATTTTATAATCTAAATTAGGCAGTGTTTCAATGGGATCCAGGTCGTCTTCATCTACCACCAAACTTAACCATAAACGTAATCGGGCTATATCAATGGCAGAGGCATCAATATCCACTCCGTAAATGCTTTCTTGTATAATATGTCGTTTTAAACGATAAATATAACGGCTGTCGTTAACACTTTCCCTGTGCTCAAAGCCAAGTGCTTTTAGTTTCTTAGTTAAATAATCATAGCTTAAATGAGTCTTTAGCACTAACATTGCATTTACCAATTCATGAAGCAAACCCACAGGAAAAGCACCGGAACCAATGGCAGGGTCACAAATTTTAATGTTGCACAGTTTTTTGTCTATAAGGTCGGCATTATTGCGTATGCTCTCAGGTAGCTTATACTGGTAGGTTTTAGTTTTACCTTTAACGGCAACTCGTTCATCGTTTTCCAAGACAAAATGTCCTTTACGGATAAAGATTTCAATGTCTTTTTTAGGAACTGTTATGTTGGCATTATGTTCTATTTCAATTTTTGCCTGCCCCTTTTTTGTTTTGCTATCGCTAAATAATTTGATTTGGTCAGATCCTAATTCCTGATAACTGCCTGATCCGCTATTTAGAGAATTGTCCAAATAATGTATTAAGCTTTCCTGACACATGTAATGCACAATTTCTCTTGGAGTGTAGAAAGCACCTTTACTCTTACGCTCAGTGATATCGAGCATGTTTTCAAACACTTTTCCTAACATTTCCGGGTCAACGGCTACTTCTTTATCCAGAGGTTCATCTTCTTTAATTGTAAAGTTATATCTGTCAAACACATCTAAAACACCAGTACCTATATCTCCGGCTTTATTTTTCTCATTGTTGCGGAACAGGTTGTCGGGTATGGTAATATTGGTATTATGCCAGTCGTACTCAGCTTCAAACAAACCTCCGTTTAAGAAAGGAATACGACAATCGAAGCGTTTGTAATACGAGTTTTCGTTATCTCGTTTGTATATATTAATTGAAAACTATACCACCTTCCCGTTGAAAAGTATACCACTTATTGAAGTTAAGAAAGAACACCACTTGACAAAAATAAATAAATAAATAAAAGAACTGTTTACTGACAAGCTTGAGACGGGAGATAACTCGAGGAGTTATCCTCGGATCAAGCTTTTTCTCTTTTTTGCTTCT
>Ga0302241_1000796_pt1 | contig 25997 bp, 16 predicted proteins | sample AAG_UR_Arg_MG_FD_193532 | JGI IMG/M metagenome (GOLD analysis project Ga0302241, IMG submission 193532) | Enriched activated sludge microbial communities from anaerobic digester in WTTP, New Holstein, Wisconsin, United States - AAG_UR_Arg | ecosystem: Engineered > Bioreactor > Anaerobic >... | reverse complement strand
ATGTTAATACCATACAATCACTCAAATCTATGGTGCCTGATTGAATAGGGTATGGACAAAGACTATCATAAACGTAGGTTGTAGAATCAAAAGGAACGGATTGGAGATTTTCATCGAATTTGTAAACTAACCCTTTCCTTAAAGCATTTCCAACTCCATAAGAAGTACCTACAATAAAATTATTATCCGAGGTTTTTATCAAACTTGAAAGTCCAATTGCATTAGGTCTTGGCTGATAGCGGTGAAGAGAGCATTTAGTATCAATAACGAACTCCATATTGAAGAATGAATTATATACTGGCTCGTAAAAACCATTAATTACAAAATGTGTTTCATTAATAATTTCAATATTTCTAAATTGTGTAGAAACTGTGACTGGATATATAAGTTCATTTTCAAGCTGTTCATAACTAATGATATGACCGTTTGTCGAATATAACATAGATACTCCAAACATATCTAGACCGATTCCTCTTTTTGTACCTATACCCATTAATATCGTATCATTAATTAAGATTGAAGCATCACCAGTTCCTATGAAATTCATTAAATTACCAAATGGTAATATCCACTTTTCATTAAAAAGGCTGTCAATACCAACAAAAAGTGGAGTTAAAATGAAGCGGTCGGGATTCGATGTGTATGCATAATAACAATAGCCTGTCATATAATATTCATTATTGACATAATCTAGTTGATACACAATAGGAATTCTTAATAGCGGATGATTCAAAGGAGAAGCATAGGCATTTTCCCATAATAGCTCGCCTTGCGTGGTAAATGCGGCAAGAAAAGCCTGATCCCTGAAAGAAGGGTTATTTGGATTCAGATACATTAAGGCTACAATTATTTCATTATGCTTGTTGATGAGGAAATCAATTACCAGACCTTGACCATATCCAATTTTTGGTAGTAAAACACACCATTCCTGCTCTCCGCATTGGTTATACTTTACTAGTAATGGAGTGCTGGTTCCACCAATTCCATAAAGAGCTCCTCCCACATATCTGCATCCAACCGAATCTATTTTAACAACGTTTCCAACAGGAGTTTCTGAATTGTGAACCACAAAATTGTCCCATAAAAAATCAATGTTTGCCTTTGTCTTAATATTCCAGCTATTTCCACCACTACTAAATGATTTATAATATATGTTTTCTAAATAAAAACCTTTATCATAATATGGGATAATTTCTTCGATTGCCACGTTATTATTAGGGATACTTATGTAAATACCTTCAATTGAATTTTGTGGGAAACAGTATGAAGATAAAAGGGAAAATATAAGATACAATTTTATGTTTTTCATTTCATCAAAAGTTTAAAAAGTTGCTTCGCCAATGATGCACCGCTTAGTGATATATCATCAGCGAAGCAACCCTGATATTATCAGTCAGTAATTATAAATTTAACACTTTCCATTGTTTTTGTTTGGATTTTCAGGCTGGCGACGTACCAGCCAGATTTCCAGTCACGAGTATTAATTATTTGCTGGTTTACAGGTCCGCTTACTTCCATGGTGTGAACCAACCTGCCGGTATCATCAGTAAACTCAAGCCGGCCTTTGGCTTCGGCATCCATAACGTATTCCACAATCAGAAAATCGCGTGCCGGAAGCGGAAATACATTCAGACTTTTCGTGGGCAGGTTTTCAAGCATTGTTTGGTATGTTGTTTCCATTGCCCTTGATTTCAGTAAATCAGGCAGTAGAATGGGTTCGTTGTAAGTAAGCGCTTGCAATGCCAACAAGGCGTTCCTGGCATAAACAGCGGCAGGTCCTGTTGATTCGCTTTCGATGTCCAGCAGCATGGAAATATGCTGGCTTTCAGCATTCTGGACTCCCTTTCCTTCCTGAGCTAAACTTGCCAGTATGTCATATAATATCTGTATTTGCTGGTATTCTGATTGCTGTGAGTTACTTAGGCTTATCTGTGAAGGTATATTGTTCAAAACCGCAGTTCCCTGGGCAGACTGCCCCATTTCAAGGTACATGAAAGCCAGATTATACTTAGATATCAGGTTGTTGTCGGTGTTCCACAACCATATAAGGCTGTCTGTATTTTGTTGCCATGCCCTTGCCAGCGCATTCACCGCTCTGGTCTGGTTAAGCCTGTGGCGAGCCAATAATGCTTCGGCATGCTCCCTTGCTGATACCAGGTTCTTACCCTGCAAAATCTGTGCTTTCATGTATTCGGGCAGGGGTGTCCAGCGTTGCTCAAGCTCTTCCAGCAATTTGTCCGATTTAGCCGTATTAGGATTGGCAACCATGATATCGCGAATCATAGCATCCAACAGCACATCTTCTTTTAAAATGGCTGCGCTTAATACAGTATCGCTCAGCCATGGCGAAGCTCCTATCAATTCACCATACACTTGCATTGCCTGGGGCGAAGTGCTCATCAACACATCCCAGTGCAAGGCTTCGGTATCGCCAGCGTCAATGAGCAAGCCTAATATTTCTTCTGTAGCTTCCGCCTGCTGCCTGCTTTCAGACATTTGATCCATCATCTCTTCTTCCTGCCCTCCTCCACCGGATTCAAGTTGACATGGGCAACCGATTGCATAATCCCATGGGATGACATGATGTACTGGAACAATGGTTACCGTATTTTCGGTAAATTCTTTTGGTACCAACCGCCTGTTTGTATTTTGAAATGGATAGAAATAGGTGATATGTTCCCCTTCATTATTGATATCATTGTATGGCACGCCGGTATGATGGTGGAAAAGATTGCCGGCCATAAAGGTGCTATCGCCCTGCCAGGCGGCTATGCCAAACCTGCGGTCAGATTCAGATTTAGGAATCAGGATATCAGCCCAGGTATCAGTAAAATCGTTGCAAAGTAGCTGTAAGCCAATGTTTGTGTTGTAATCTTTATTGGTTCCCTGCGCCGAGATACCCTGCTCCAGCCTGATAAAGCGGTTGCGATAAACCTCGTTGGGGTTAGTTCCTGAATTATTTACAATCAGCCCTATACCTGTGGCACTTGTTCCATTATGTCTAAACTCGTTGTCCTCTACCCAGTATCCGGTACAGCCGTCAAGGTACATGCCGTAGCCGCCGCTTTCTTCAAACGGAGTGTTGATAATAAAATCATTTGAGGTAACCCGTGCATTTGTAACTCCACTTAAATAAAGGCTGCGGTAGTTGTTCTCAAATTCATTCTTAATAATCGATATATAGCTGTTTTGCCCTGCACTCAGCACATAAATGCCGTAGTAAAGGTTTGTGAATTTGTTTGGGTAGTATTCAGTGGGCGGGCAGGGAGTTATCAGTGATGAGCATTTGTTTTTAAGATTTGAATTAAATACATAGATTCCGTTACCGCGGGCTAAAGAGTTAGGTTCAAGAACATTGCGGTAGTTTTTAAAAGTACAACCGCTGATGTCCTGAATATTGTTAGTAATGATCTTTATAAAATAGTCAGGAACAACAGTATTAAGAACCGTAGCTTTGGTTTCGAAAGTGCTGTGTCTGATATAGCTTATATTAGTATTGTTATAAGGCAGCATTTCAATGGCAGTTTGGTTATTGCTGAAAATGGCATTTTCAACCTGAACAATACCACCGGTTTGTGTATAATTGAACCTCTCTTCTGAAAATGTTTTAATTCCAGCACGAATAGCAGTTTCAGCATTTGCGATTGTTCCTCCGTTAATCACCTGCACCCACCCCTGGTTAGATGTTGGGGACTGGTTAAGGTCAGGATTTCCGAGAACTTCAATACCGAGCCATGGATTATAATTTTTAGTAGTAATAACCCCATTATCAACAATCAGTTTGCCTCCTGGCTCGACAACAATTTTCCCGGGTATAACGAAATAAACAGTATCTGTTATTTTTAACTCGCCTCCATTCTTGACAATTACATTTCCACTTATATAAACTGGTGAATCCCACTGCGTAACGTCTGAAATTATAGAATCAACCAAAGGAATAATACATGCCTGTAAAATAGGTATTGTATCAATAGAGTTTCTCATCCTTTGACCTTGACCTGGTGTAATTATTTCACTACAATTGACATGAGTGTATCCCATGATTAATTTTGGGTTAGGGTTGTATGGATCTCCTAACGAGTCGTAGCAGTTAATGCCTTGACAACCAAGCCATATACATGAATTAGGATTAACATTATAAGGAGTGATATTTCCAAAAAATTCTGCAGGTGTATCACATACTAAATCTCCACATTCTTCACAATTTGATCCATTAACCAATTCAGTACAATTATTGGGACCATCGAAAGGATGATAAAGATTCAAACAATGCCCCATTTCATGCGAAATAATATGGGATTTTATATGTGATATATGAGGTGGATAGGGGGTATTTCCAATAACACAAAACGCAGTAGAACCAATTCCGTTTGCCAAACCCCATCCCTTTTGAAGATCATCTCTAAACAGGTAGATGTCAATGCCATCATTATGTGGATTTTGATGAAAAATTGAATTTGGAGGATTTGTTTCAGTAAATTCATAGTAGTAATCACTGTTAATATCGTCAATTTCACCATTCCATATAAAGTAAATATTATGGGTATTAAATGCCTCATCTAAATATGACAAAGCTTCATAAACATCTTCAACTGTCTGCCCTCCTGTTCCATCAGAGCGTCTGATAACGTGCACGTAAATTCGCAAATAGAAAGGTCCGGTTTCGTTTCTGCTTCGAATTATTGGATCAAATTGAGTGTAACTGGAAGTTGACGGTGTCAAACACCAACTTTGGGCATCCGATTTGTCAGGCATCATGAATAATATCATGAAAAACAGAAAAATTATCGGATTTTTTTTCATTGTAAAAAGATTTTAGTTTATTTTTTTAAAAATTATTGTTAAAAAAAATAGCTTCAATTCAAAATAATATCAATTGTATCCACCGCATCTAATACATTGATAATTCCATCACCATTAACATCGGCGTTTTCAAAACAGAAAGGCTGTGGGTTATCACCAAGCATATATTTAACTGTTGTTATTACATCCATGACATTAACACTTTCATTACAATTTGAATCTCCGCTTGTAAGGGGCATGGATTCAATTATTGAAACTATGCCATGAATACAGTCCTCAAGGGGATCTGAACGATACGAGCCTGCCATACTACAATATTCAGGTTCTAACATATAATTACCGGTCTGAGATGGTGTATTAAGCTTAAACGACACCACTATACCGGTATATCCTAAAAATGCTGCCCCTGTTACACTTACAGCAACAACTCTGAATATGTTAGTACCTGGTATTGTATTGGATCCAACAATATGATCTACCTGTCGTAAGGGATTAAGTACGGCTGAACCGGCAATATATGAAAAACCGGATGGTAACGGAATATCTGACAGAAAGGCAGTTATAGGTTGTTTATTTTGCATTTCAACATCAATAACCACAGTTGACTGTGGCAACCCAACAGCATCATGAATTTCTAAAAGATTTTTTTCGGGCATCTGTGCTTTGCCCATAAAAGGGATCAATAACAGTGCAAACAGAATTGTTCTTGGGATTTGGACAATTTTTTTCATTGTATTTGTTTCTTGGCGGTTAATAATCAAATTAGCGTTATATCTCAATAAACCTAATCAAAGATCATAGTAGCAGAAAGCTTTGTTAACAACAGATTGTTTTAACAGAATACTCACTCTATACGTAAATACTGCCAATCCTGCTATTCTAATACTGGGTGAGACAAGAAAAATATTGGGTATAAAGGTAGTAAAAAAAAGGAATAAAACAGTCTGAATGGTTAATATTTTTTTGATTTCTTAACTTTTAAAAGCAGTAAACTAATCTGCGAACTATGTTTTTATAAATCTCATGTAATAAAAATCAACCGGCATTATCATTATTTCTGATTGAAATTATTGTACCACAAACTTCCCCCTTCCCACTGGATTGCCATCGCTGTAAACCACGGCAATATATATTCCCGGTGCCCAGTTTTTTATGTTAGCACTATATTGCTGCTGCCCCCTATGCACTTTTATTTGATGCTGCAATACACCAAGCAGATTAAAACACCTTAGCTCAATGTTTTTATGATGCTCCGTGTTTTCAAAGGTAAAGGTTATCTGGTCTTTTGCGGGGTTGGGGTAAATTGTAATTGGAATTGCGCTTATGCGTGCATAATACTCTTTAGGAGTAGGTATCCAGTCTGTAGATGTTAATACCATACAATCACTCAAATCTATGGTGCCTGATTGAATAGGGTATGGACAAAGACTATCATAAACGTAGGTTGTAGAATCAAAAGGAACATACTGGAGGTTTTGGTCTATTTTGTAAAGAAATGCCTTTAGAAAACCGTCTGACCCCATTACTGGAACTCCTATAACGTAATTAGAATCATAGCTTATAGTTATTTTCGGCACCCACTCACGGCTACCTCTGACAGTATAATCATAAATATTGCCCGAAATATCAAAAACCATATCGCCAAACATATTTACACCACCAATACCAAGATGAAGAAGAGATAAAAACGTTGTATCGTTAATTTGATACATCGTCCGGATAGCATTATAGTCAATATCTGGATTTATTGAAGAACTCTGAATTTCAGTATAACTTATTTCATTTCCATCAACATCAAAAAACATTATCAAAGAATTATACCAATGGGGTGTTGGAAGCCAGCGGCTTCCAACACCCATAAGCAGTCTATCATTAATTGGTAGAATATTCCATGCATCGCCAATAATATTTTGTCGAGTACCAAAAGGCAGAATCCATTTTTCCTCGAAATTTGAATCAATTCCAACATAAAATGCCCTGTGATAAAAAATTGATGGGTTGCTTGGATAAGCATAATAACAACGACCTGAGATATAATATTCACCTTTGTAATATGTTATTTTAACTGCCATAGGATCATGAAGCAATGGATATTTATCTGGCGATGCGAACACTTTTTCCCACAGTAATTCACCGTTATTACTTAATGCTGCAAGATAAATTCTATCCTTAATTTCTGGTAAAACAGGATAAAGATACTGAAGCAAAACAATTATTTCATCCCTCTCATCAGTTATCAGAATGTCAACGACTATACCTTGATTATATTCACCTTTCTTTAAAATTCTGCACCACTCAGTTTCACCACAAGCATTATATTTTGAAATAATTGGACTATCGGAGCCTGCTTTGTATAAAACACCACCGGTATATCGGTTCCCTTCATTATCTGAAGCAACTGCATATGTCTCAATATATCCTGAATTATATATAATATAATTTTGTCTCAATAGTTCAAGGTTTATTCCAGTCTTGGCACTCCAACTTCCTAGTCCAAAATTCTGATTCGGATTTATATAATGAGAACCCTCCATGAAATATCCTTTATCATAGTATTCAATTAATCCCTCAATCATAACATTTTTACCGGGTAATCCAAAATAAATTCCATTAGGTGTATGTTGAGCATAGCTTGTTAAAACAAGAAAAAAGCTTATTAATATAAATTGAATGTTTTTCATTTCAACAAAAGTTTAAAAAATTGCTTCGCCAATGATGCACCGCTTAGTGATATATCATCAGCGAAGCAACCCTGACGTTATCAGTCAGTAATTATAAATTTAACACTTTCCATTGTTTTTGTTTGGATTTTCAGGCTGGCGACATACCAGCCGGATTTCCAGTCACGAGTATTAATTATTTGCTGGTTTACAGGTCCGCTTACCTCCATGGTGTGAACCAACCTGCCGGTATCATCCGTAAACTCAAGCCGACCTTTGGCTTCGGCATCCATAACGTATTCCACAATCAGAAAATCGCGTGCCGGAAGCGGATATACATTCAGGCTTTTCGTGGGCAGGTTTTCAAGCATTGTTTGGTATGTTGTTTCCATTGCCCTTGATTTCAGTAAATCGGGCAGTAGAATGGGTTCGTTGTAAGTAAGCGCTTGCAATGCCAACAAGGCGTTCCTGGCATAAACAGCGGCAGGTCCTGTAGATTCGCTTTCGATGTCCAGCAGCATGGAAATATGCTGGCTTTCGGCATTCTGGATTCCCTTTCCTTCCTGAGCTAAACTTGCCAGTATGTCATATAATATCTGTATTTGCTGGTATTCTGATTGCTGTAAGTTACTTAGGTTTATCTGTGAAGGAATATTGTTTAAAACCGCAGTTCCCTGGACAGACTGCCCCATTTCAAGGTACATGAAAGCCAGATTATACTTAGACGCCAAACTATTGTCGTTTTCCCATAACCATATAAGGCTGTCGTTATCATTTTGAAAGATTCTTGCCAGTGAGCTTACCGCAATCGCCTTATCAAGTAGATGGCGTGCCAGTTTTGATTCTATTTTTTCCCTTAATGAAATAAAGTTCTTCCCCTGCAAAATCTGTGCTTTCATATAATCCGGCAAAGGAGTCCAGCGTTGATTAAGTTCGTCCATCAATTTTGCTGATTTGGCCGTTTGAGGATTTGCAACCATAATATCACGAATCATGGCATTTATTAATACATCTTCTTTGTATATTGCATTGCTTACTACAGTATCACTTAGCCAGGGCGATATTGCCATCAATTCGTCATATAATTCCATGGCTTCGGGTGATGTGCTCATGTACACATCCCAACTAAGTTCATTGGTATTCCCTCCGTCAACCATCAAGGCAAGCATACCACGGATCTCCTCTTCCTGTTGACTGCTCTCTGCCATCTGCTGCATTAGTTCTTCCTCGTTTCCTCCACCACCGATTGATAGTTTACAGGGACAACCATCGGAAAAAGACCATGGAAAATTTAATAAAACAGATGTAATAGTTACTGTGTTGGCAGTGAAACTTTGCGGGATAACTCTTTGAAATACCTGATCGTAATTATAAGGTACAAAATAGGTGATATGTTCCCCTTCATTATTGATATCATTGTATGGCACTCCGGTATGATGGTGGAAAAGATTGCCTGCCATAAAGGTGCTATCGCCCTGCCAGGCGGCTATGCCAAACCTGCGGTCAGATTCAGATTTAGGAATCAGGATATCAGCCCAGGTATCAGTAAAATCGTTGCAAAGTAGCTGTAAGCCAATATTTGTGTTGTAATCTTTATTGGTTCCCTGCGCCGAGATACCCTGCTCCAGCCTGATAAAGCGGTTGCGATAAACCTCGTTGGGGTTAGTTCCTGAATGATTTACAATCAGCCCTATACCTGTGGCACTTGTTCCATTATGTCTGAACTCGTTGTCCTCTACCCAGTATCCGGTACAGCCGTCAAGGTACATGCCGTAGCCGCCGTTTTCTTCAAACGGAGTGTTGATAATAAAATCATTTGAGGTAACCCGTGCATTTGTAACTCCACTTAAATAAAGGCTGCGGTAGTTGTTCTCAAATTCATTCTTAATAACCGATATATAGCTGTTTTGCCCTGCACTCAGCACATAAATGCCGTAGTAAAGGTTTGTGAAATTGTTTGGGTAGTATTCAGTAGGCGGGCAGGGAGTTATCAGTGAAGAGCATTTGTTTTTAAGATTTGAATTAAACACATAGATTCCGTTACCGCGGGCTAAAGAGTTAGGTTCAAGAACATTGCGGTAGTTTTTAAAAGTACAACCGCTGATGTCCTGAATATTGTTAGTAATGAGCTTTATAAAATAGTCAGGAACAACAGTATTAAGAACCGTAGCTTTGGTTTCGAAAGCGCTGTGTCTGATATAGCTTATATTAGTATTGTTATAAGGCAGCATTTCAATGGCAGTTTGGTTATTGCTGAAAATGGCATTTTCAACCTGAACAATACCACCGGTTTGTGTATAATTGAACCTCTCTTCTGAAAATGTTTTAATTCCAGCACGAATAGCAGTTTCAGCATTTGCGATTGTTCCTCCGTTAATCACCTGCACCCACCCCTGGTTAGATGTTGGGAACTGGTTAAGGTCAGGATCTCCGAGAACTTCAATACCGAGCCATGGATCAAGACATTCAGTAGTTATGGTTCCGCCGTCAACCACAAGTTTGCCACCAGGTTCAACGGTGATTTTAGTACCGGCATCCATGTAAAGCATGGAGGTTATGGTTAGTATGGCTTCAGGATCCACGGTGATATTTCCTGAATAACGGATGCGTGTATTCCAGGTTGTACTGGTAGTAATGGTAGTATCAGGAAACCCCATTTTTTGTTCAGCAGCAAGCACAGCCTGATATGCATTGATACGGCCATAACCATAATAAATAGAATGACCATTTGCATCATAATTGCCATTCAAAGTGTCAATTTTATCTGCCGTACTTGCCAATATCTCCTTAACTTCATAGTTCAGCAGGCAGGGATTGGCTGATAAAATCAGCGCTGCAACACCAGAAGCAAAAGCCGTGGCACCGGAAGTGGCGGTAGTTGATTCACGCCATGAATAACCGGATTGAGTATCGCAATAATATGCATAACTTGGCGCAACGATATCTAATTCTGCCCCAAAAGATGAACCATATGTATCGGAACTTACCCATCGTCCTTCCATAAAAACATCTCCATCGCAATAGAAAGCAGAAGCACCAGTTGCAATTACATCATTATGTCTTGCTGGCCATGAGATTGAGTTACTATTATTATTACCTGCAGCCCCAAAAATCAGGCAATTGTATTTTTGGCTTGCCAACTCAATTGCTTCAGCAAATGGAGGATATATCAAAGAATAATTTCCAAACGACATGTTAACAACCCTTGCTCCGTTTTTTATTGCATAAATTAAGGCTGGTGTAAGAGTATAAGAGTTTATAAATGGATCATTACCTATTTTCAAAGTCATTATACCTGATCCCTTACTTCCCCATCCGCCGGCTACTCCAAATGTACCTAGTTGATTATTGGTTTTAGAGCAAGCATTACTTGCTACCATTGTGCCATGATTGCTAGTAGTAATTATATTAGTATCAATAATAATGAGATTTCCACTCTCATTTACAAAATCCCAACCAAACAAGTCATCAATGTATCCATTTTCATCATTGTCATTACCATCTAAGACCTCACCTGGGTTTTCCCACAAATTGTGATAGCCGTCGTCTCCAACTCCAATGTCAGGATGATTAATGGCTGTGCCCGAATCTATAAATCCGATGACAATATTGGGAGAACCGGTAGTAATATTCCAGGCTGAATCAACTTGCATCAGCAAATGGCTTGTATTATAGATTGGAGCCTCAGTGCTACAAAGTTGATTTAATAATGTTTGACTCGTATCCCTTGCTACCCATGCTTGCTCATTAGGATTTGCAAATAAAGGTATGAAATAGTTAAGTAAAACTTCATGGATAACTTCATTTGTTGCCAGTTTCTGCATAATGTCAATAACATCGCTGTTGCTATCAAGCTTATAGTTAATCCATCCGGTTGGAGCATGGAAAGTTTTTTCAAGACCGTAGTTTTGCTCAATTGTAGTAATTTGTTGCTCAGTTATGTCAGAATTATATTTTAGGGTTATAATATCATCTATAATTCTAAGTGTATCATATCCGCTGATATCATAATACTTCCCATTAATTTCGATAATGGTATATCCATTGATTTCTACTGGTTCCTGAGCAAAAGAATTAAGGTAGCAAAAAGCAAACATGCTTAATAAAATTAAATATATTTTTTTCATAAAAACTTGATTTATAAGATTTGAGAATAATAATGATAAAAAAGTTGGGTACGGGCAATTCATTTTATTTTATGGCGGATAGATTTTATCATACCCTATAACATCAAATAAATAAATAGCAAAATTATTTTTAAATAGCAGGAAATAATGTGTGATCGTGCCTGTGTGCCAACGTACTTGCGTATTTGCGTAACTGCGTAACATAGGTTAAAATTTGGATTGCTAAGATAATACAAAAAATTGAGAAGCAATCAAAATAGCCCCGATTTTTAGGAGGTAATTTTACTTTTCAATATACTTTATTAACAAAACAGGTTTTAAGATTAGTCTGTTATTTCAGTATTTTAAAAAATAGGTGTTTATCCCGGAAATACTGTACTACTTAACCTGTCCATCTTAGTGCGACAGATTTGAATTTTTTATCCGACAACTAATTGAATATCAATGTAATATTTTGGGTGCTTTAATAAAGCGGACAAGTCAGGAAATTAATTTCATTGAATACACTAAAGGATTGGGAGCTATTGTTAATCACATTAACGCTGAACTGCACCGACTTTTTGGATGATTATCCTGAAATTTGATTAGCATGCATTATAGCCATAATTTCACTTGCAATTTCTTCAATGGGTTTATTTGTAACCTTTATAATTGGCCATAATGGCTGTCGTTGAAAAAAAGAGTTGGCATAGTTCAGTTCTCTTTTAACATAATCAAGTCCGGCATAATTTTCAGGATCAATACCCAGATGATGCTGCCTTGCCTGTCGAAGCGAGGAAAGATTATATGCATAATTAGTGAGACAGAAAACTTTTTCGGGAGGTATATTAAATAATTGTTCGGGAGGATCAATATTCAGTATGATCGGAACATTTGCCACAAGCCAGCCTTTAAAAGCAAAATAAATACTTAAAGGGGTTTTAAAGGTTCTTGAAACACCCAGTAATATAATTTCAGCTTTATATAGCTCATCGGGTCGTTGTCCGTCGTCGTGCTGAAAAGCAAATTGCATGGCATCAATGCGTTTAAAATATTCAGCATTTATTTTGTTAAAAAGCCCCGGTTCCTCTGTTGGCGAGTGCATTAATTTTTCAGAAAGCCTTGCAAGAAGCGGTCCCATCAGGTCAATGGTTTCAACATTATGATTTCTGCCGGCTGTAATCATGAAATTTCGTAAATCATGAGTAACAATTGTATGCACAATGAAAGCATTATTGTCGGCAGCTTCTTTTACAGCCTCTTCAATTTCATGCTTATGTCTCACTTCTTTTTTGGTTTCAATTTCAACTTCATGAGAAGGGAACTGAAGAAGAGCTGCTCTTAATGCCTGAGTAGCAGTTCGCCCTGTACCATCAGAAACTATGTAGATTATTGACTTCATAAAATGGTCATTTAACAGGTTAGGAATATAATGGCTCGAAAGCCGAAGAACGATTTAGCAATACCACTTTCATTTCAAGCAAAGATAATCAATGAAGTGAAGGCAGTATCATAGAAAAATAAAAAAATGAAACTTAAGAGAGAGATTATGTATTTTCGCAAAATATTCGATTAAAATAAAATTGCTCTGATCGTCATGGAATTATATTCAGCAATGATCAATAAAAAACAAGCCGGAGAAAAACAATTTGCAATATTGTTTGATCCTGACAAGGTTGATCATAAAAAAATACTAAAAACAACAAGGCTTGCCCAAAAATCCGGTGTTGACTGGTTTTTTGTTGGAGGTAGCCTGCTTATTCAGAATTCTCTGGACAGTTGTATAAAAGTGTTAAAAGAAAATTGCGATATTCCTGTTGTTTTGTTTCCGGGCAATACTCTGCAAATGAGCAGCAAAGCAGATGCAATCCTGTTTTTGTCATTGATCTCAGGAAGAAATGCCGAAATGCTCATAGGAAGGCATGTTATTGCTGCACCTTATCTTAAGTTAAGTTCATTAGAAGTGATAAGTACGGGATACATGCTGATAGAAAGCGGAAAACCAACAACAGTTTCATATATGAGCAATTCAGCTCCCATTCCTGCCGATAAAAACGACATAGCAGCATGTACTGCTATTGCAGGCGAGATGCTTGGAATGAAGCTGATTTTTATGGATGCCGGTAGTGGTGCAACAAATCCTGTGCCTGAACCCATGATAGAAATGGTTGCAAAGTCAGTGAATATTCCTCTGGTAATAGGTGGTGGTATTAATACTCCTGAAAAAGCTGCAGGTGCATGTGCAGCCGGTGCTGATATTATTGTAATTGGAAACGCAATTGAAAAAGATCATGAACTTATCCCGAAAATTGCGGCTTCCATAAAAAGGTGAATTCCAAATTCTTACAACTCATTTTTTTCTGTTTTGAAACTGCTATGATTAAATTCAAAAAAATACCTCACACCTTTGCAATCGTCTTTTTTATTATTCTTTTTTCAGCCATACTTACATGGATAATCCCTCCGGGTAAATACACAGCCGGGAAACAGGTAATCAACGGAAAAGAGCAAACAATAATGGTTTTCAGGTATGATCATTCACTTCCTGACGAAGATAGATCAACACTTGGCAGCGGAGGCGAAAAACAAACCTGGCAGGTTTTTGCAGCACTTTTTAAAGGATTCGTAAAACAATCCAACATCATTATTTTCATCATTATGATAGGGGGTGCCTTTTGGATCATGAATCAAAGCAGGGCAATAGATGTAGGTATTCTGGCATTTTTGCAGTTTACCCGCCGGCTTGAACGTTTCAGCCTGATTAAAAAAATCGGGATAAACAATATCGTGATGGTGCTTATTATGCTGATGTTCAGCTTGTTTGGTGCAATTTTCGGAATGAGTGAGGAAACCATTGCTTTTGTAATTATTTTAATACCTCTTGCCATACGTATGGGTTACGATTCAATTGTTGGAGTGTGTCTTGTATATGTGGCAGCACATATTGGATTTGCTGGTGCTGTATTAAATCCTTTTACAATTGGCATTGCGCAAGGTCTTGCTGAAATACCACTGTTTTCAGGTATTGAATATCGTGTTTTTTGCTGGGTAGTGATTAATATTGTTGGCTTCGCATTCATTTTACATTATGCCCGTAAAGTAAAAAAGAATCCGGAATTATCCCCTGTTTTTACTGAGGATGCCTACTGGCGCGAGAAAGGTGAAAGCGATATTGAACATATTGAATATTATACTCCTAAAGCCGCCTGGTTTGTATTTGCAGCAATTCAACTGGCTTTAACAATATTTGCATTTATTTATCCTGTTTCAACCCTTAATATTGGCAATTCTTCTGTTACTTTCAGCATTATACCTATAACTGCCGTATTATTTGCCGTTGGCGGAGTTATAACATTGCGCAAATCAGTTCATTTTTTCATTCTTCATATACTGGCTTTCACTATTCTTTACCTTATTGTAGGAGTAATGGGTTATGGATGGTATGTTATGGAAATTGCAACATTGTTCATGGCTATGGGTATAGCATCAGGGCTTGCAATGTCTCATTCAGCCGATAGAATTGCACGTCTTTTTCTTGAAGGGGCAAAAGATATTCTTGGAGCTGCTGTTATAGTTGGTCTTGCCGGTGGAATTATTGTAATCCTTGATGATGGAGGCGTTATTGACACCATTTTATACAAACTCTCAAGATCAATGTCAGATTTTGGCGAGATTGCTTCGATAGGAATTATGTATCTTATTCAAACAGTTATAAATATTGTTATACCATCAGGTTCGGCAAAAGCAGCTATCACCATGCCAATAATGACTCCTTTTTCCGACCTCATTGGTATTTCACGACAAGCTACTGTAATGGCATTTCAGTTTGGCGATGGTTTTACAAATATGATCACACCTACATCAGGAGTGCTGATAGGAGTACTGGGAGTTGCACGCGTTCCATACGAAAAATGGGTAAAATGGGTGTTACCAATGCTTCTGACGCTTATTGTTCTGGGATTCCTTCTGCTTATACCCACTGTAACAATGAAGTTAAACGGTTTTTAACATAAACTTACATATCAATAGATTTTATATATTTGCGAATAATAATCCCACTAAATTTTATTTATCATGAGAAAGCTTATTATTTTATTAATTATGCCTTTGCTTATAGCAGGCTGCGGAGGGCAGCAAATGAAAAACAATGAAACAAAAGAAATGCCCGTAACTAAACCGGTTGTGGAAAAAACGATGAATGTTCTGATTGACAAGTACGGACAACAACAGAAGTTCAGAATTGAGCGCGGTGTGAACCAGGTTGCACAGCTTTGGCGCAATAGCGATGGAACTACAGAAGAGTTCACTGAATTCTGTACAGATAACTTTATTGCTGACGAAGCAGAATTAAACAATGTATTTGATAAACTCATGGTCAATTTTGAAATCCTTAGAGGTAATATGCTTAGGATCAAAAAAGACCTGATGAGGCCTCTGCATCTCGATATGGGACCCATGCATGATATTGATGTTATGTTTGGCAGTTATGAACCCGGTGCCCATATGCGCGAAGATTTCTTTGAGAACAAAATAGCTTTTTATATTGCCTTGAATTTCCCGTTTTATTCGCTAGCCGAGAAAAATGAATTCGGTTCAGAATGGACAAGAAAAGAATGGGCTAAGGCAAGAGTAGGCGACTATTATACATCAAGGGTGCCGGCAGCTTTGATTCAGGAAGCATCAGCGGTCGAAACACAATCCGATAACTATATCGCTGAATACAATATTTATATGGGAAAGCTGGTAAACGACCAGGGCGAAGCCTTATTCCCCGAAGATCTTCGGTTAATAACCCATTGGGGATTGCGCGATGAACTGAAATCAAATTACAGCGATGAGAACGGACTGGAAAAGCAAAAAATGGTTTATGAAGTAATGAAACGCATCATTGATCAAAGTATCCCTCAACAGGTCATCAATAACAATGAATATACATGGAACCCATTTAGCAATACCTTGTATAAAGACAATCAGAGCATTACTTTCAGATCAGAACCTGATACACGATATGAGCATTTGCTGAATAATTTCATTTCAAATAAGAAACTCGATCCGTATTATCCAAATTATCCGACTTACCTTCGTCGTCAGTTTGAATCGAATATGGAAATTCCTCAGGAAGATGTATGGAAACTTTTTACTGAATTTATTTCCAGTGCACAGGTCAAAGAAGTTGCTGAGCTTATAAGCCAGCGCCTGGGAAGACCATTGGAGCCATTTGATATCTGGTATAATGGTTTCAAGCCCCGCGGAACTTATACTGAAGAACAGCTTGATAAAATTGTAGGGCAGAAATACCCTGATGTTCAGGCTTTTCAGAAAGGACTTGAACAATTATTGCTGAAACTTGGCTTCACCAAGGAAAAAGTTGCGCATCTGACCTCGAATATCAAGGTAGAAGGCTCACGAGGCGCAGGTCATGCCTATGGTTCACTCATAAAAACTGATAACGCATTGCTTCGTACAAGAATAGGAGCAAGCGGAATGGATTATAAAGGGTATAACATTGCAGTACATGAATTCGGGCATAATGTTGAGCAGGTTATCACCTTGCACGATATTGATTATTATACTTTAAGCGGAGTTCCTAATACAGCATTCACCGAAGCATTGGCATTTATTTTCCAGAAACGAGATATGGCTTTACTTGGTCTGGAAGAAAAAGACCCATTGAAAGAACATATGGAAGCATTGTCAAATTTCTGGTCGTGTTATGAGATCATGGGAGTATCACTGGTTGATATCAAGGTTTGGGAATGGATGTATGCAAACCCAAATGCAAATCCCGCTCAGTTAAAGAATGCCGTTATATCAATTGCCAAAGAAATCTGGAACGAATATTATGCACCTGTTTTTGGAGTTAATGACGAGCCTATTCTTGCTGTTTATTCGCATATGATTGCAAGCCCGTTATATCTTTCAAATTATCCTTTAGGACATTTAATTGATTTTCAGATAGAACAGTACATAAAAGGTAAAAATTTTGCCACTGAAATACAGCGAATATACCTGCTTGGCAGCATAATCCCTCAGGAATGGATGCGTCAGGCAGTTGGAATGGAGTTATCAATTCAGCCTACTCTGCAGGCTGCTGCTGAAGCAGTGAAGACTGTACGCTAAGATGTATTTTTACTGCTTTATTAAGAGAGTCATTATTTGTTCGAACCGAATAACTGAAGATTGAAATCCTGATACAGTACTAAAGATAAATAATGCAATAGAGCAGTTGACTTTTGCAATATTTTATTGGGTTGAACCATAAAAACCTTATTTTCTTCATATTCGTGAAAAGACAAAGCTGCCAATTGAAATCTTCATGTATCTTTGCCAGCATATTTACTCATTAAAACTACAGAAATGAACTGGATTTCGAAACGAATACAGAATTTATCAGAATCGGAGACCCTTGCCATGTCGAAAAAGAGCCGCGAGTTAAAGGCTCAGGGTCATAAAGTTATTAATCTCAGCATTGGAGAACCCGATTTTAACACCCCTGAATTTATCAAGGAAGCCGGAAAGGAAGCAATTGATCAGAATTTTACCCATTATCCGCCGGTGTCAGGTTATCCTGAGCTTCGTGAGGCTATCAGCCAGAAACTCAAGCGCGATAATGATCTTGATTATCCACCCGATCAGATTGTGGTTTCAGCCGGTGCTAAACATTCCATAGCTAATGTAATTCTTGCTTTGGTTGATCCGGGAGATGAAGTTCTGATTCCGGTTCCTTACTGGGTTTCGTATAAAGAACTGGTTAAGCTTGCCGAAGGGAAATCAGTGTTTATTCAGGCTCCTATCGAACAGGATTTTAAAATCACTGCCCAACAGCTTGAAGCTGCAATTACTCCCCGTACCAAGCTGATGATATATAGCAGTCCGTGTAATCCTTCAGGCTCAGTGTACACAAACGAAGAGTTGAAGGCTGTTGCTGCTGTATTGAAAAAGCATCCGCGTGTACATGTGATCTCCGACGAGATTTACGAACACATTAATTTTACAGGCAAACATTGCAGTCTCGCTTCTTTTCCTGAAATCAAAGATCAGGTGATAGTGATAAATGGAGTTTCAAAAGGATTTAGCATGACTGGCTGGAGACTTGGTTATATGGCTGCAACAAAATCAATTGCTCAGGCATGTGATAAGTTACAGGGACAGGTAACCTCCGGTATCTGTACTATTTCACAACGTGCTTCAATTGCTGCCTTGCTTGCCGATCCGGTCAAATCAGAAGACCTTATCAATATGCAGCGTGCTTTTCTTAAACGTCGTGATCTGGTACTTGATCTTCTTGGTCAGATTCCTGATATAACTGTGAATAAACCGGCAGGAGCTTTTTACGTTTTTCCTGATGTAAGTGCATATTTCGGTAAATCTTTTGGTTCGGGGAAAATAGAAAATAGCGCAGAACTCTGTGATTATCTGCTTAACGAGGTTCATGTTGCTTTAGTGGCAGGTTCGGCGTTTGGAAATAATAATTGTATCAGATTATCATATGCTACTTCTGAAGATCTGTTGATTGAAGCTATTGAACGTATTCGGAAAGCACTGGAGAACCTTAAATAAACAAATTTAGTTTAAGTTTTTTATTATTTCACAATTTGATATCATACAAGCAAATAGACTTATTATTTGGTAGATTTCGCGATGTTAATGCTATGGTAATAGGCGATGTCATGATTGATGCCTATTTGTATGGCGATGTCGAACGAATTTCACCTGAAGCACCAGTTCCGGTTGTATCTCTTACTAAGCGTATAAATATGCTTGGAGGCGCTGCCAACGTGGCTTTGAATGTTAAAGCCCTCGGTGCTGTTCCTTTACTTTTTTCAGTTATAGGAACCGATCTTAAAGGTAGCGAATTCCTTGAACTGCTTGAAAAGGAAAATATGTACACTGAAGGAATTATTCAGAGTGCCGGACGTATTACAACAACAAAATTCAGAATAATTGGGAATAAAAGCCAGATGCTGAGGGTTGACGAAGAGATCATAACCGATCTTGATACTGAAACCGAAGACTTATTACTTGAAAATATCAGCCGCACAATCAATCAGAAAAAAATCCATGTTATTATCCTTCAGGATTATAATAAAGGCGTGTTGACAAAAAGAGTAATTGAAAGTGTTATTAAGCTGGCTGATGAAAAACATATTCCGGTTGTAGTAGATCCCAAAAAGAAGAATTTTGATGCATATAAAGGTGTTAAGCTGTTCAAACCCAATTTAAAAGAGCTTAAAGAAGGTTTGAAAACCGATTTCCCGGCTTCTGACCAGCAGGCTTTGTTTGACAGTATAGCATTGTTTCAGGATAAGCAAATGCATGAAATGATTATGGTAACCCTGGGCGATAAGGGCATGGTGATAGGATATATGAAGGATGGACAACGGCATTTTTATTCTCAGGCGGCGCATGTAAGAACCATTTCTGATGTTTCCGGAGCCGGCGATACTGTAATTAGTGTTGCAGCCCTTTGTCTGGTTCTTGATTGTGATGTTCAAACCATTACTTTTTTATCTAATCTTGCCGGAGGCATAGTTTGTGAATATGTTGGAGTGGTTCCAATTGATAAGGAGCGGCTTATGTGTGAAGCCAGGGCTTTGGCAAATTCTGATACCGAATGAATAAGATAAATAGCAGCAAACCGCCCCCTGAAAAGCATAAAGAAAAAATAAGGAGCATGTTTAACAGCATTGCTCATCGTTACGATTTTCTTAATCATTTTCTTTCAATGGGTATTGACCGATTGTGGCGGAAAAAACTCGTAAAACTCGCCTCTGGGTCAAAACCGGAACATATTCTTGATGTTGCCACCGGTACTGCCGATCTTGCCATTGAATTTGCCAAGACTAAACCAAAAAAAATAACTGGCATTGACATATCGGAGAATATGTTAAAGATAGGGCAGGAGAAAATAAATAAACTTGGTTTAGATCAGATAATAGTGCTAAAACAAAGCGATGCTGAAAAGCTGCCTTTCAGCGATCGTTCGTTCGATTTGGTATCGGTTGCTTTTGGTGTAAGAAATTTTGAGAACCTCGACAAGGGATTAATGGAGATTAAAAGGGTGTTACGACCAAATGGAAATATTGCTGTTCTTGAATTTACCATGCCCAGATATTTTCCTGTAAAACAATTGTATAAATTTTATTTTCATTTTTTGCTTCCTCTTATAGGTCGCTGGGTTTCAAAAGATTCTGGTGCATATTCCTATCTTCCCGAATCGGTTGAAACTTTTCCACAAGGTAAGGCTTTTACTGCTGAACTTACCAAAGCAGGTTTTGCCGATCCGCAGATATACCGGCTTACTTTTGGAATAGCAAGTATTTATCTTGCAAGGAAACTATAAAAATAAAATCATGTTGCTTCCGTTTATGATAAGTCACTTACCAGAAGCAAATGATTCTGAAAAAGCATCCGTATTTAATAGCCGCATTTTTTATTTTACTGTTAGTATCAAATATTCAGGCTCAAAAAAGCAGACCTCTTAATTTGATACAGTACGACCATAACCCTTATAATTTTGGTTTTACTCTTGGTTTGAACCAAATGATTTTTACTATTAATCACATGACATTATATAATGACAGTGTATATTCAGGTACGGCAATTAACGATATCACTCCTGCTGATTCTGCCTCTTTACAATCAGTGGAATCAAATTCGAATTTTGGCTTCACTATCGGTATCGTTTCAAATCTGAGACTTGGACAGTATTTTGATCTTAGATTTATTCCCTCTCTTTCGTTTGGTGAACGCGATTTAACTTATACAGCAGCTACTACTTACTATACTGCTCATGATACGGTTATAGTCCGAAAACCCATCCAGTCAACATTTGTAGAGTTTCCATTCTATATAAAATATAAATCAAAACGAATGAACAATACAAGAGCATATCTGATTGGAGGTCCCAAATACTCTCTTGACCTTATATCAGATGCCCGTCGTAAGGAAAAAGCAGGTGGGGCTGAAATTGTAAAGTTACATCGTAATGACTTATACCTCGATTTAGGAGCAGGTTTTGATTTTTATAATGAGTATTTCAAGCTGGGTGTTGAAGTAAAAATGTCTTATGGTTTAAACAACCTTATTAAGAAGGAAGGTACCATTTATACTGAAGGAATTGACAGGCTAAGAAGCAAAATATTTACTCTTTCATTGACTTTTGAATAAAAAAGATTGCCTCAGGGCTTGTAATATTAAAAAAAATACTACTTTTGCACTCCCAAAATATAATGGCCCGTTCGTCTAGGGGTTAGGACGTCAGGTTTTCATCCTGGTAACAGGGGTTCGATTCCCCTACGGGCTGCAAAGAACATAATTTTGAATTAATGGCAAATCATAAATCAGCTCTTAAAAGAATTAGAGCAAACGATAAAAAGAGGCTTTATAACAGGTATTACGCAAGAACTATGCGTAATGCCATTAAATCATTTCGTTCGCTTACCGATAAGGAAGAAGCAACTACAAAGCTTCCCGGTATGATATCAATGATTGATAAGACATTAAAAAAAGGTATTATTCATAAAAATAAAGCAGCTAACCTTAAGTCAAAGCTGACTATGAAGGTTAATGCTTTATAAGTGATTCTTTTTCCATGGTTTGTTTTGGGGTCTTTATTTTTTTATAAAGACCCTTTTTCTCATTTAATTTTATAGTGTCATGGAGCCTTCTGAAAATAAGTCATCCATACGTTTTTGGGCAGAAGATGAACGCCCTCGCGAAAAACTTGCTCTCAAAGGTAAAATGGCATTGAGCGATGCAGAGTTGCTGGCTATACTTATAGGTTCAGGAACTAAAAAAGAGTCTGCTGTTGATCTGAGTAAGCGCATACTTAAATCAGTAAATAATAACCTTATAGAATTATCAAAAACTGACATTGAAGGCTTGTTGAAATTCAAAGGTATTGGACAGGCTAAAGCCCTAACAATAATTGCAGCGCTTGAACTTGGCCGGCGAAGAAGAGCTGCCGAGCCTCTCCAAAAACCTGGAATAAGCTCAAGCAAAGATGCTTACGAAATTATTCAAAGCCTTGTTGGCGACAGCAATTACGAACAATTTTGGGTTTTGTTGTTAAATCGTGCAAATAAGCTTATACGTTCTGAATGTATAAGTCAGGGCGGGATAGCAGGCACAGTTGCCGACCCCAAACGAATTTATAAACTTGCCCTCGAGCATAATGCGAGCTTTATCATTCTTGCTCATAATCACCCTTCAGGGAATCTTAATCCCAGTGAAGAAGATATAAAAGTGACAAGAAAAATGAAGCAAGCCGGCGAAGCTCTTGACATTAGAGTCATTGATCATATAATTGCCGGCGAAAATGACTATTATAGCTTTGCTGATAAAGGTATTTTGTAAGCCTTACCTTATTCTGTTTCTGGTATTCCTGTGAACTCCTGTTATTTGTTGCTGATACATTCAGAAAAGCAAGAATCCTTCGTTGGCTTTCTTTACCGGCTTTGTAATTATTTTTTAAGGAACTTAATGCTGTACGAATGATTAGTTTCTGTGGTTATTATAAGATTATAAATACCACTTTTAAGATCACTGATATCAATTGTATGATTCTTCCTCGTGTTTTTCTGTGATCGGGTAATCATATTTTCTCCTCTAACATTATAAATCGAAAATAGTTTAGCAGCAGATTCTGTTTTTAAATAAAGAGTATTTCCGGCCGGATTGGGATAAACAGTTATTATATTTTCAGGCTCAATATCGTTTATTCCTGTTAGATCAATATTAATGGTTTTACTAATGCTGGTTTTCTTATAGCAATTATTCTCAACTGCTACAAGTTTTGCTTCATACAGTCCATTGGCGGGATAAACATGAACCGGCGAAACCTGTGTACTTGTCCTGCCATCGCCAAAGTGCCAGATATACTCATTAGCATTTACTGAAAGATTTGTAAATTCAACTAGTCTGCCGGAAATAGAATATGAAAAATCAGCAACTGGTAAAATGTGAGTGTCAAATCGGTACCAGTATGTTAAACTGTCAAAAACAACTTCTTTGGCAATATTTTTTATGATAGTTGCTTCATCATGTGGCAGAGTGTAATCGTATTTAGTCAGTGCAGGATCTTTACCAAACATTATTGAATAAAAAGCGCAGGCTGCTGCATATGATCCATTGTTCTCCGGATGGCTTTCATCAAGATGATATAGTTCAATTTCAGGATGCTCTTTTCTGATTTTTCTCCACACTTTAGCTACCGGAGCTATTGCTGCCTCATTGTCTTCTGCCATTATTGTATATCTGATCTGGAGCAGACTGTCCATACCTTCGTATGTACATACAGGCGGGAAAGTAGGACAATATTCATGATCACCGTTTTTTCTGCCCCATGTCATAAAAAACAAAGTAGTACTGCATGGGTTGGCTGATTTAATCAAGCTGTCGAGCATGGCAGCATACGGATAAACCATCTTTTCAACCTGATCATCAGGAAAAGACGGTAATTGGCTTTGCTCCTGAAGAACAACAAAATCCCATCCACCTGATCTGATGAGATTAAGAGTCGTTTCATTGGTTGTGTGTTGTCTTAATGTATACCCTCCCGGAGTATTACTGCTGTATTCCAGTGTGTCACCTGTAGATAAACCCAACTCTCTTATTATTTCCGGCAGATTATTTGAAGCGGTGTAACTGTTACCAAGAAATAAAACTTTGATTTTTTGTGCATCAGCATTTAAATAAGCCAATAAGAAGCTGATAATCAAAAGGATCTTTGTCTTCATGAAGCTATGAGCTGCTATTATTAGTGGTTTGCTAAATTAAAAAACATTTTTTAACCCATTCCTGATTCTTTGTCTTAATTGTAATAATGACCAAATGTTTGCAATATATTGATTATCCGTATTTTTGTGCCTTGCCTTCATTTTGTTTTAAAGATGAAAAGAGCTTTTGGTTTCGAACTCGTTGAATAGGCGATGATTAATATATGTAGTAATAAAATAACATGATTAAAACTCTGACTATAATAGGTGCGCGACCCCAGTTTATTAAAGCAGCCGCATTGAGTCGCGCCATTAAAAATTCATTTTCTCACAGGATCAGGGAATTGATTTTGCACACGGGGCAACATTACGATGAAAATATGTCAGATGTGTTTTTTAAAGAATTACAAATCCCAAGTCCTGATTTCAATCTTAGTGTAGGTTCGTCTTCACATGGTGTTCAAACTGCTCAAATGATCGAAGGTATTGAGAGAATATTAATTGCTGAAAAACCCGATTGTGTGATTTTGTATGGTGATACTAATTCAACGCTGTCAGGTGCCGTAGCAGCTTCAAAGCTTCATGTTCCGGTGGTACATATAGAGGCAGGAATGCGATCATTTAATAAATCAATGCCTGAAGAAATTAATCGGATAATATGTGACCATTGTTCCACACTTCTATTCTCGCCAACAAAAACCGGAATAAACAATCTGATTAAAGAAGGTTTTAACGTTAACAATAAGCCTCCATTTACTGCTGATAATCCCGGGATCTTTCATTGTGGAGATGTGATGCTGGACAATACTTTGTTTTTTTCAAAAACAGCCAAAACAAATACCACAATAATAAAGCAACTTGGTCTCAAGAACAGGAGATTTGTGTTAGTTACTATTCATCGTCCTGTAAATACCGATGATACAAAGCGACTAATTAGTATTTTTAAGGCACTTATAAGTTTAGCAGAAACAAAAGATATTAATATTGTTATTCCGTTACATCCCCGGACTTCAAAAATCATACAGCATATTCCGGATATTTCTTTAAAGGAGAAACTTAGCCAGAATGATAAAATAAAACTGATCCCGGCTGTTTCATTTCTTGAGATGGTTGCACTTGAAGAAGCATCTTCAATGATAATTACCGATTCGGGAGGAGTACAGAAAGAAGCCTGTTTCTTAAATAAACCCTGTATAATTTTACGTAAGGAAACCGAATGGGTTGAAATAGTTGAAAGCGGCTGTGCTATTCTTGTTGATGCAGATGAAAAAAAGATCATTGATGCATTTCTGCAATTAAATGATATCAGGAAATTCAATTTTCCTGATATTTTTGGGGATGGAAAGGCCGCTGAATTTATAGTAAATGAAATAATTAAAGCCTTCGAACGACTTTAAAATACTGAATATTAAAGTGTTATAAATATTTCAGTTTTTATATAACAGAATCCAAAAAATGTTTAATTTTGCGCCTTGAAAATGGGAGCATAGCTCAGTTGGTTCATATCATCCCGACTTTATGTCGGGAGGGTCACTGGAAAACTGAATTGAAATATTGGGAGCATAGCTCAGTTGGTTCAGAGCATCCCGACTTTATGTCGGGAGGGTCACTGGAAAACTGAATTGAAATATTGGGAGCATAGCTCAGTTGGTTCAGAGCATCCCGACTTTATGTCGGGAGGGTCACTGGAAAACTGAATTGAAATATTG
>Ga0302241_1000785_pt1 | contig 26118 bp, 27 predicted proteins | sample AAG_UR_Arg_MG_FD_193532 | JGI IMG/M metagenome (GOLD analysis project Ga0302241, IMG submission 193532) | Enriched activated sludge microbial communities from anaerobic digester in WTTP, New Holstein, Wisconsin, United States - AAG_UR_Arg | ecosystem: Engineered > Bioreactor > Anaerobic >... | reverse complement strand
AAAACTTTACTCTTTAATATAGGGAAACGGTATTCCGCCTGGAATAAAAATACCCTGTCTCCGAGAAATTCACCCTGTTCATAAGCTCTCAGAGTATCGTTACCACCCAGGTAAAACTGATCAGCAAGAGGTAAATCCCCTGTACTGGTTCCTCCCAGGAATCTTAATGCTATAGTATGACTTCCTACAGGAAAAAATTTCCTGGCATCCACAGTATATTTCGAAAAATCAAAATCACCACCCAGCCAGCCTGCCTTTTCTGCAGAAAAGCTGGTGAATAATCCTGTATGAGGATCGGCATAATCATCCCTGGTATCGAAAATTCCTGAAACCAGAAGGCTTCGAACATCACCGCTACCAGTATTTCTTGCAAGAACAGGATTATCTTTGTTAGGAGTCGAAAAAGAATCAACCTTACTGATTTTAAAGGAACCATAAAGCCTGAAAGTCTCTGTAAGAGGATGGCCTACTGTCACACTACCACCTGTTCTTCTATCAGTGAAAAGAGCATAGGTCTGACCGGGAACATTATAGATAGGCTGTCTCTGTTCTTCGAAACCACTGTGAAACAAACTAAAACCCAGTGAAGTTCCCTCAGCTGTCAGATAAGGTTCCATATAACTTATACTGTAATTACTTACGAGTCCCCCTCTCTGTAATAATAACTGAACACTTCTTCCTGTACCAAAAAGGTTTCTTTCAGAAAGAGTTAAACTACCTGTTATTCCCTCATTTCTGGAGCCGCCGCTGAAACCGACACCGGCAGTAGCAAGTCCAGTTTTTGCTTCTTTAACCTGGACTTCTATAATTAAATAACCGGGTTTACCTGTAGGCTTACGTGCCAGATTTACTTCTTCAAAGAACTGAAGATTATAAATTTTTTGTATATCATCAGAAAGAATTTTTGTATTTAGAAGATCCCCTTCTTTAAGTCTGAGTTCTCGTAATATAACATGATCTTTTGTTTTGTCATTCCCTGAAACAACGAATTTTTCCACTCTACCTTCAGTAAGAATAAAAGTAACAATCCCTCCGGGAGACGTCTCTGCTGTAAGAGGTTCATCCAGATAAAGATATTTACTCTCATATGTTTTAGCTATAGTGGCAAGATCCCTGTTAATTTCAAGTACATTAAGATATTCTCCGGGCTTTGTTGAAAGAGCTTTTCTGAGTTCATCAGAAGAGACAACGGTATTACCGGTGAAATCAACGCCAGTAATTTTTAGCCCTTCAACAATTGTAAGTACAAATACACCGGGTTCAGGTGTGGAAAGATCTGTTATATGCGTAGGGATGCCTGTCATTCCAAGATCCTGTGTATAATATTCATTTATTGCTTTCAAATCTTTTTCAAAAGTATTAGAATTGAAGATTTCACCTGTCTTTGTTTGTATTAAATTCAAAAGCTCCTGAGATGAAATCATTTCATTTCCTTTAAATTCTATACTTTTTACTCTGGGATTTTCCAGTACTCTGTAAACTATTTTTATCCCATCTTCAGTAAATTCCGGGTCAAATTTTACATCAGTGAAATATCCCATATCAAAAATATTCTGTAAATTCTCTTTCGCCAGATCAGTAGACATATTATCTCCTGATTTTATATTTATGCTTGACAGAATCTTCTCTGAAGGAATATACTGATTACCCTGAATCTCTACTTCCACTACCTTCTGGCTGGTAAAATTAGTATCGTGTTGTATAGCTGTATCAGTGGGGGTAGGAACAGGTGTCGGGGAAGTAGTTATCTCTGGCAATGGCATTTCAGGTTTTTCAATCGCTCTCTCTAAAACTATGCCAGTATCAAGTTTCTCTTTTTGTTCTTCTGTTTTAATTTCCTCATCTAATTTAATATTATCATCTTCATTTGCTTTAATCTTACTGTTCCTCTGTGCTATTATACATTCAGATATATTTTCAAAAATTGAAGCAGCCTCTTTCTCAAGAGATATATCTATATTTACACTTTCCTGTCCCATAACAGGTAAAACATTTAAAAAAAACCCTGCCAATAAAATTAGATAAAAAACATAACTTTTTTTCACAAAGAATCATCCTCCTTTCCCTTTCTCTGATTAAATAGTAAGAAATTATTTATTTTCTCTTTCTTTAAAGATTTTCGACATGAAACTTCATATTCCTCCCTGATGATTATAGTAACACTAAGTACCACAACAGGCAAGTCAGTATCCATCTCACAAATCTGTTTCTGTCCGGGCTCTTACGCAAAATCTATGATCCTGTTACAATAAAATCTGTTATTACAGAATATACAGTTTTATATTTATTTAAGTTATAACGGCATATCTTTTGCTCCAGAGCCCGGACAGGAACAGGTGTATATGTTTTTTGGATACTTTTTTACCTGTTGCGGTACTAAGTAAAAGATTAATTTAATAATATGCAAAAAAAATGCCAAATTATTCCAGGCCTATTCACTGCATCTTGTTATCTGTGCACCAAGAGCAGACAGTTTTTTTTCTATAGATTTATAACCCCGATCTATATATTCAACACCTGTAATTTCTGTTGTACCTTCAGCAGCAAGACTGGCTAAAACCAGAGAACCACCGGCTCTCAAATCTGCTGCCTCCACTGGAGCATCAGTCAATCTACTGACACCGGTAATAACTGCAGTTTTATCCACCAGTCTTATCCTGGCTCCCAGCCTTCTTAATTCATCTACATAGTTAAATCTGGCATCAAATATAGTTTCTTCAATAAAACTCGTACCATCTGAAATTGTGAGGAATGCTGCCATAGGTGCATGTAAATCAGTGGGGAAACCCGGATAAGGAGAAGTAATTATATCAACAGGATATATTCTCTTTTTGCCTTTTACCCTGATGTAATTTTTCCCTCTTAAAACCTCAACATTAGCACTCTCAAGTTTACTCAAAAAAACCTCAAGAAATTCCGACGAAATGCCATCAATAGTAACATCTCCCCGGGTAATAGCACCGGCAAGAAGGTATGTACCGCCTTCTATACGGTCAGAAATTATATTATATTCAACTCCTCTGAGTTCTGATACTCCATCTATCCTCATAGTTCCACCAGATCCGGAAATCTTTGCACCTGTGGCATTCAAAAAATTCATCAGATCCATAACTTCCGGTTCTCTGGCAGCATTTTCCAGTATGGTAATACCTTCAGCCAGACAGGCTGCCATCATTATATTTTTAGTAGCTCCCACACTGGCACGACCTATATAAACTCTGGTTCCCTGAAGTTTTGCAGCTTTAGCTTTAACATAGCCATGTTCTAAACAAACATCAGCACCAAGTAAACGAAAACCATCTAAATGAAAATTTACTGCTCTTGTTCCGAGAACACAACCTCCCGGGAGAGGAACCTCTGCACAAAGAAATTTTGCAAGGAGAGGACCTGTAACATCAAAAGAAGCATGTATTTTTCTAACCAGATGATAAGGAGCACGGGTAGAGGAAATACCATCTGTATTTATAAAAAGCGTTTCATCCTTCTTATTGTATTCTACTTTAGCCCCCAGGGCTCTTAAAAGCTCCATCATAACCCATACATCTGTAATATCAGGAACCCTTCTTAATAAGACATCTCCTTTAACAAGGATACATGCAGCCATAATAGGAAGAACTGCATTCTTCGCACCAGATGACGATAGCTTTCCTTTTAATTTTTTCCCACCTGTTATAAATAATTTATCCATAATCACTCAACCTTTTAACTATCAGCTATTAGCTTTCAGCTTTGAAAACCCTATGTTGATAGCTGACTGCTGATAGCTGATTGCTTATTAACCACATTCAATTTAGTATTAATATATTTTATATCTTTCTTCAATTTATCTCTACTCTCCTGATTATTACACTCAGACAAATCAGACAGAGCCTGTGCCAGTAATTCCTTTTCTCTCTCAAAATCTATTTCATCGGCTTCTCTAGCATATTCCACAAGAAGACTCAAATGATTTAAATCTACCTCCAGGATTCCTTCACTAATAGCAAAAAAAATCTCTCTATTATCAGGAAGCCTTAACATAATTTCACCTGATTCAATACTTGTGAGTAAAGAAATATGATCGGGTAAAATTCCAAGACTGCTCAGGGGGCCCGGAGTTACCAGTAATTTTATTTCTCCACTGTATTTAATTTCTCTGGGAGTTATTATCTCCAGAGTCAATTTTTTCTCCATACATCTAACCTCCTGCGGGGTATCCCGATTATTTAAGTGTACCTGTATCACCCTGGCCACTTGAAATTCCCGCTATTTTAGAAGCTTTCTCTATAGCTTCATCTATATTACCAACCATATAAAAAGCCTGTTCGGGAAGATGATCCAGGTTGCCTTTAACAATTTCTCTAAATCCTTTTACTGTATCATCTTTTGTAACATATTTTCCTTTTATTCCTGTAAATTGTTCTGCCACAGCAAAAGGTTGAGAGGAAAATCTCTGAATCCTGCGGGCACGGTTTACGGCGATTTTATCGTCATCTGAAAGCTCTTCCATTCCAAGGATAGCTATAAGATCTTGTAAATCTTTATAACGCTGTAAGATCTCCTGCACCTGACGGGCCACATTATAGTGTTCATCACCCAGAAAACGTGGTTCTAAGAGACGAGATGTAGACGCTAGCGGGTCTACAGCAGGATAAATTCCCTGTTCCACTATAGCACGGTCCAGAACAGTTGTGGCATCAAGATGTGCAAAGGTTGTTGCCACTGCAGGATCAGTTATATCATCAGCAGGTACGTAAATAGCCTGAACAGATGTTATAGACCCTTTTTTTGTAGTAGTAATTCTTTCTTCCAGAGCGCCAACTTCTGTCGTGAGAGTGGGTTGATATCCGACTGCTGAAGGCATCCTGCCCAGAAGAGCTGATACTTCCGAACCGGCAAGAACAAAACGAAAAATATTATCTATAAATAAAAGGACATCCTGGCCTTCTTCATCTCTAAAATATTCGGCAATAGTAACACCGGCAAGTCCTATACGAAATCTTACACCGGGAGGTTCATCCATCTGACCGAAAACAAGAGCAGTCTTATTTATAACCCCTGATTGATTCATCTCAAGCCAGAGATCATTTCCTTCTCTTGTTCTTTCTCCAACACCGGCAAATACTGAATAACCTCCATGTTTCGTTGCCACATTACTGATTAACTCCTGAATAAGTACTGTTTTACCTACACCGGCACCTCCAAAAAGACCTGTTTTACCGCCTCTGGAATAGGGAGCAATGAGATCTATAACTTTAATGCCTGTTTCGAACATCTTAACGGTGGCATCCTGTTCTTCAAGAGTCGGAGCAGGACGGTGTATGGGATATCTCAGTACTGAAGTATCAATGGCACCTTTACCATCAATAGGTTCTCCTGAGACATTAAACATTCTCCCCAGGGTAGCTTTCCCAACGGGAATTGTTATAGGACTCTCTGTATCTCTTACCTCCATACCTCTTCTTAACCCATCGGTAGAGCCCATAGCAAGACACCGAACCTGATTATTTCCAAGGTCACTTTGAACTTCTACGACCAGATAGTCCATAGCTCCTCTGGTTCCAATAAAATCAGCAGGATATATCACTTGTAAGGCATCATATATTTTTGGAAGCTGGCCATCGGGAAATTCCACATCTACCACAGGTCCGATAATTTGCACTATTCTTCCTGAATTCATATTATAGCTTTCAGCTTTCAGCTCTCAGCTTTCAGCTCTCAGCTTTAAAATCATAAGTATCTAGCTTATCAAGACAACATAAATAACATTCGAACATATTTACTTTCTGATTGACTGCTGACTGCTGACTGCAGAACGCTAACAGCTAAATTACACCTCCTAAAACTTAATGTTTAATCGACTCTGCACCACTGGTGACTTCAATTATCTGTGTAGTAATAGCTTCCTGACGTGCTCTATAAAAACGCAATTTAAGATCACCTATCAGATCCTCTGCATTGTCAGTGGCATTGGTCATAGCCATAAGTCTGGCTCCTAATTCTGAAGCCACAGAATCCAGAATTATCTGATAAATTAAAACCTCTAAATATTTTGGAATAAGGTAATCCAGGAATTCTCCCTGAGATGGTTCAATAATAAATTCCCGATTATCTTTATTTTCTTCTGTATTTTCTTCCTGATTGAAAGGCAGAAACCTAAATGATCTGATTTTCTGGGACATAGTAGAAATAAACTTTCCATATATAAAATATATTTCATCAACTTCTCTATCTAAAAACATCTTTATAAATCTTTGAGTCATATCTCTGCAGAGAGAATAATCAATATCATTTAAAGGAAAATAATAGAAGGGAATATTAAAATTTTTATCTATATAATATCTATAGGCCTTATTTCCTACTGGTATCAATAAAATCTCTTTATCATTCATAATCTCTATAATATGGTTGGAAAGTCTTAAGATATTACTGTTAAAAGAACCGCATAATCCTTTATCACCACTCACAGGAACGATAGCAACACGTTTTACATCTCTTTCGGTCATTAATTCATGGGACAGGCCATCACCGAATTTTTCGAGAATAACTTTCATTATCTCTTTAACTTTTTCTGTATAGGGCATGCAGGAAAGAACAGCTTCTTCCGCTTTTTTTATCCTGGCGGCAGCAACAAGCTTCATAGCTCTGGTTATTTCCTGAATATTCTCTATCCCTCTTATCCTTTTCTTTATTTCACGAGCTTTAGGCATGTTTTAACACTCCCATGAAACTACTCAGATTCTACAAAAATCTTTTTAAATTCTTCTATTGCTTTCTCAAGTTTTTCTGTGGTTTCATCTGATAGATCACCTGTTTCCTTTATATTACTCAGAAGTTCAATGTATTTACTGGAGAGAAAACTCAGATACTCTGATTCAAATCTATTTATATCGGAAAGATGAATATCATCCATAAAACCATGAGCCGCTGCATATATAACAGCTACCTGTTTTTCCACGGCCACAGGTTGAAACTGCTTCTGTTTAAGGGCTTCCATAATACGTTCCCCTCTGGCTAACTGGGCCTGGGTTGCCTTATCAAGATCAGAACTGAATTTAGAAAAAGCAGCTAATTCTCTGTATTGAGCAAGGTCCAATCTGAGAGGGCCTGCAACTTTCTTCATAGCCTTTATCTGGGCAGAACCTCCCACTCTGGAAACAGAAAGTCCTGCATCCATGGCAGGTCTGATACCCTGATAGAATAAATCTGTAGAAAGTATTATCTGACCATCGGTTATAGAAATCAAATTGGTAGGAATATATGCAGACACATCACCAACCTGGGTCTCATTAATTGGCAGAGCCGTAAGAGATCCTCCTCCAAGTTCATCACTGAGCTTTGCACTTCTTTCTAAAAGTCTGGAATGAAGGAAAAACACATCTCCCGGATAAGCTTCTCTTCCAGGAGGACGTCGGAGCAAAAGAGATATTTCACGATAAGCCTGAGCATGCTTTGTGAGATCATCATATATTATAAGTACATCTTCACCCTGGTCCCTGAACTCTTCTCCAATAGCACATCCAGAAAAAGGTGCAATATATAGTAAAGAAGCGGGATCCTTTGCATTTGCCACCACCAGAATTGTATAATCCATAGCATCATGCTTTTTCAGAACATCTATCACCTGGGCAACTGTTGATGTTTTCTGACCTATTGCCACATATATACATATAACATTTTCCTGCTTCTGATTTATAATTGTATCAATAGCAATAGCAGTCTTACCTGTCTGGCGATCACCGATTATAAGCTCACGCTGTCCTCTCCCTATAGGTACAAGAGCATCTATTACCTTAATACCGGTCTGAAGAGGCTCTTTAACCGGTTGACGTTCTATAACCTTCGGTGCTACATATTCTATGGTTCTAAATTTCTTTGCAGCTATGGGGCCTTTACCGTCAAGGGGCTGTCCAAGAGGATTTACTACTCTTCCCCTCATTTCATTACCTACAGGAACCTGTATAATCCGACCGGTCCTTTTTACAATATCTCCTTCCTGTATCTCTTTTGTATCACTCAATATAACACAACCCACATTATCTTCTTCAAGATTAAGAGCAATACCATAAATACCACCGGGGAACTCAAGCATTTCACCGGACTGAATCGACTGCAAACCATGGATACGGGCAATATTATCACCCACCTGAATAACAGTCCCTACATCAACCTCCTGCAGTTCAGCCTGATAATTCTCTATTTGCATCTTCAAAATTGACGTAATTTCCTCAGGTCTTATAGTCATCAATGAACACCTTCTTTCCAAAATCCCGGATAATCCCGGCTATGATATACCGGCCATATCCTGTTCCAAACGCTTTAAATGCCCCGTAAGGCTTCCATCATAAACCTTATCTTCCACTCTGACAATCAAACCGCCAATTATAGAAGGATCCAGGTCTATTTCCATTTTAACTGTCTTTCCCGTAAGGACTGATATAGAAGTCTTTATTTCTTCCTGCTCCACAGAAGAAAGTGGGAAAGCCGTTGTAATCCGGGCAACTACAATATTACTATTTTCTAAAATAATATGGGAAAAAATATCAGAAATCTCAGGTAATATAGTCTCTCTTTTTTTATCAATAAGGAGAAATATCAAATTAAAGGTCACCTGTGATAAACTATCGGTAAATATAATCTTCAGAAGTTCCTTTTTCTTCTCGAAAGATATACGTGGAGATGTAAGAAGACGATATAAATCCTTATTAAGTTTTACAGTAGTACTGAAATAAATTAATTCCTTCTCTACCTGATTAAGAATCCCCTTTTCAAGACAAACTAAATATAGTGCACTGGCATATCGTCTTGCAATCAGTTGATCTGTCATGACTTAAGATCTCCAATAAATTCCTGAATTAGAGCCCTGTTGGAATTTTCATCTATATTCTTCTTAAGTAATCTGGAAGCAAGGTTAACAGAAAGACCTGCCACCTCTGCTCTCAGTGAAGAAATAGCACGCTCTTTTTCCAGTTTAACCTGTGCTTGACCTTCCTCTTTTATCCTCAATGCTTCAGCTCTTCCCTTTTCCATCAACTCAGATTTAATCTTCTCACCCTGAAGGGTCGCATCCTGGACTATAATTCTGACTTCTCTGGCTGCATCTTTAAGTTGATCTTCATAATCCTTTTTAAGATCCAGAGCTTCCTGTCTGGCCTGCTCTGCCTTTGTAATATCAGACCTGATTTTTTCTTCTCTTTCTTCAAGAATCTTCATTATAGGACCAAATAATTTCCATTTCAAAATCCCAAAAAGTATAAGAAAATTGGTTACCTGTACAACCAGTGTTAAATCAGGAGCAATCTCCATAAAATCAACTCCTTAAAATTAACATCAATGAGACGCACCGGTGAAATATTTTATAAAAGGATTTAATAAAACAAGCATAATAGAAATAAAAAGTGCATAAAGTGCAAGGGACTCTATAAAAGCAAGTCCTATAAGCATAACGGTCTGTATTTTTGATTGAGCCTCCGGGTTACGGGCTACTCCCTCAAGAGCTGCAGCAATAGCTTTTGCCTGACCGAGCGCTGCAACCATAGCACTTAATGCAATAGTAAGTCCCCCTGAAATCACTGATACAATTATTACCATTGATAATTCTTTTTCCATAATACCTGGTATCTAAACCAGAAGTCACCTCCTAAATTTTTATTTTTAATATTATAACTTATCAACATTCACCCCCTATTAGTGATGTTCACCTGCTACAGAAGCAATATAAGAAAGGGTCAATAATGAAAATATAAATGCCTGGACAGCACCGGTTACTATTCCAATTCCCATAACTACCAGAGGTATAATATCAAATATCGGTAAAACTATAACTGACAAACTACCTACCATCTTGCCCATTTCAAGTATCACTACAATTAAAGCAGCAAGAACCGAATGTTCTCCCATAATATTACAGAACAATCTTACAGTAAGAGAAAAAGTCCTGGAAAAATGTTCTATAGTATTGAGGAGTAAAAAGAGTAATCCAAGAGGTATGAGTAATAATGAAAGAGGGAAAGAAAAATCTTTTATTAGCTCTGGCACGGGGCCAAGGTAATGAAGAAGGTATTTTTTCAAACCTATAGCTTTTATACCACAATAATTATAATAAATCACCACGGCTATAGCCAGAGCAAGTGGTGTATTTATATTTGCCGTAGGTGGCTGAATTGCAAGACCTGCATATTGAAATTCACAGGGAATACCCAGACAGGTAAAACTAAACTCTCCAGACCCTATACCAAAAATCCATGTAACTATAGTAAATAAATTCCCAGGGATAAGACCCATCCAGTTAGATAACAATATAAAGAAAAAAAGTGTACTCACCAGAGGTACATATTGCTTTCCACTGGAGCCTATCATATCAACAGCAAGATTATTTAAAAAACTTATTATTATCTCCAGTACATTTTGAATCTTTCCCGGAAACTTCTCAATCCTGATAAAAAGAGCAATTATAATAAGAAAACTCATTACAAAAAGAGTCATAATCTCAATTGTGACATCTATCTGAGTACTTCCTACCTTTAAAATAATATCAGGAATACCATGCAAATTTATTGCCTCCCAAAAAATGTTTTTTTATCCCACAGAACCTCCCATATAATTAAAAGAAGAATAAAATTTATACTTAAAAGTAAACCTATCCATTGAACCTTTACAAAAAGTAAAAAAACAGCCATAGAAGCACCTATAAAGATCAATTTAAACGGATAAATGAATATATAAATTAAACGCCATTTTTTCCATTTATTTTCCAGAATACTAAAGGAAAGTATATAAATTAAATAAAAATTTACAACACTCAAGAAAATACCTGCAGTGATTCCCCATAATAAACGGTTATCCTGCAAAATAACTGAAATTACTAAAAAAAATATTAAAAAAACTATAGCCTTTACAAAAATTCTCTTTATCAATTTTTTCCCATTCTTTCTTTTTCTTCTGAAGGTGAACACATCTTAATTACAGACCGAAGGCCTGAAAAAATACCGAAAAAACTAAAAATTATAGTAAAAACAGGAGTTGTATTAAAATATTTATCTAAATATACACCTATGAGTATCCCGAATAAAAGAGATACCAGAAGGGTTGAACCCAATTGTGCTCCCAGTCCGATATAAGGAAAAGACTTTTCATTTTTCTTCTGATTTTTCATTATTCAAATTAAATTCTTCCGGCGGAGAAGAAGAAAAACCAAAACGATAGAGAATTGCTTCCACTATTCTCAAAGCTGCACGGCCATCTCCATAAGGATTTGAGGCCATACTCATTTTTCTGTATTCTTCCCTGTCCTTTAAAAGTAAAGATGCTGAATTATAAATATTCTCTCTCTCTGTACCAACCAGTTTTGCTGTACCCTTTTCTATACCTTCCGGCCTTTCAGTAGTCCTTCGTAAAACCAGTACAGGTTTTCCAAGAGATGGGGCTTCTTCCTGAATACCTCCGGAATCAGTCAGGATTATATAACTCCTTTTCTGCAAATTAATTAAAGTCGGATAATCTACCGGTTCAATAAGATGGATTCTCTCATGTCCCTCAAGCAGAGGATAAACAGTTTCTCTTATAACAGGATTTCTGTGAACAGGAAATACTATTTCCGTATCAGGGAAATCCTGTATAATACCTGTAAGAGCCTCACATATATTTGTCATATCTTTCCAGTTTTCTCTTCTGTGGGCTTCTACCAGAATTAACCTGTTTTTAGAATTATATATATAAGAAGGAAGAAGTTCTTCTTTTTCTGTTATCGTCAAAATAGAAAAGAGTGCATCTATTACGGTATTACCGGTAACAAATATGTTAGCTTCAGCAATACCGGAACAAAGGAGATTATTTTTAGCCTGAACCGTAGGAGCAAAATGTAAATCAGCTAAAACTCCTGCTATTCTCCTGTTTATCTCCTCAGGAAAAGGATTATACTTATCATCTGTACGAAGACCTGCTTCTATATGACCCACTTTTACCTTCTGATAAAAGGCTGCAAGACTTGCTGCAAAAACCGTCGTAGTATCACCCTGGACAAGAATAAGATCAGGTTTTTCCTGTTTCAGTACCTTCTCCACACCCACAAGAGCCCTGCATGTTATCTGAGAAAGGGTCTGTTTTTCCTGCATTATATTCAAATCATAATCAGGCTTAATTGAAAAGAAATTGAGGAATTGATCCAGCATTTCTCTATGTTGAGCAGTTACCAGCACAAGTGAGAAAATTTTTTCAGGAAAACTCTTCAATACAGAAACTACTGGAGCCATTTTAATAGCTTCAGGTCTTGTACCAAATATACTGACTATCTTTATCTTTGCCATATCTACAACTAACGGGCTACATAATTCAAAGCCAGTGCTGCTAACCCCATAAATCCACTTAGAAGATACATAAATATAACAACCTCTCTGTGATTTAATCCCAGCTTGAGAAGTTGATGATGGAAATGCTCCTTATCAGGCTGGAAAATAGGTTTTCCCTTCAAAAGTCGTCTCACTATAGCTGCAAGGGTATCGAAAATAGGTAGAGCAAATACCAGAATTGGGATAGCAAAAGCCAGAGTAGCTGTACTTTTAAGGGCACCTACTATAGAAAGAGCAGCCAGCATATAACCTAAAAACAAAGATCCCGTATCACCCATAAAAATCTTGGCAGGATTAAAATTATATCTCAGAAAACCACAACAACTACCCATTAAGGCTATAAGCAGGGTGGCCACTAAAAATTGACCCTTCTGTATAGAAATTATAAATAAAACAAAACAGGCAATACCTGTTATACCTGCCAGAAGTCCGTCAAGACCATCTATAAGATTTAAAGCATTCGTCAGTCCTACAACCCAGAACATGGTTAAAATTATACTGGGCCAGACGCTGAGATAAAACATACCATTAAAGGGATTATTTAAAAAATTAATTTTAATTCCAAAAATAATAAGAATAATTGCCGCAACTATCTGGCCAAATAATTTAATTTTAGCAGGTAAAGCATATTTATCATCAACAAGTCCGAGTAAAAGTATAAAGGTTCCTCCCAGGAAAAGACCGAATAACTGAGTCCATTCCCTTGTCATCAAAAGATTTCTTTCCATAATACCAAAATAAAAAACTATTAAAAGAGTTAAAATAAAAGCAGAATAAACAGCAAGTCCTCCTCCCTGGGGCATAGGAGTTTTGTGCATCTTTCTCGCATCGGGAAGAGCAACGATTTTAAAATAAAAAGCAAGCTTTTTAACAAGAGGAGTGAGAGCGCAGCTGATAGCAAAAGCTATCAAAAATGTAGGCACATAATCAGCACTTATCATAATCTTGATTTACTGCTACCACCTTTCTTTCAGTGCAACTTTCTTAAGAGCATCTTCTAAATTAACTTCCTGTTAATTAAATGACAGATTATTTACCTGTTTTATTTGTGCTTTTATAATATTCTACCTGAAAGACTGTTATCCTTTTAAAAAGTTTTAATATATTATTACAGAGGGAATTTTTAAAATTCAGAGAAATTTTAGACAATTAAGAGTAAGGAGGCAAAATTATGTTAGGTTTCTTTAAAAAGAAAAAAGAGGATGCACCTGAAGGAAATTTACCACAGGTAACCATAATAACTAATAAAGGAGATATAGTTCTTGAACTTTACAAAAATGATGCCCCTTCCACTGTGGAGAATTTCATGACTTTAATCAAAAAAAATTTTTATAATGGTCTCAAATTTCACAGGGTTCTGGATAATTTTATGATACAGGGAGGTTGTCCTCACGGAACAGGAACAGGGGGGCCGGGCTATACAATAAAATGTGAAATAAACAAAAGAAAACATCTTACAGGAACTCTCTCTATGGCAAATGCAGGCCCCGACACAGGAGGAAGTCAGTTTTTCATAACTCATTCTCCCCAGCCACATTTAAACGGAAAACATACGGTCTTTGGCCATGTAATTTCAGGTATGGATGTGGTAAATAAAATAAAAAAGGGAGATCTTATGAAAGAAGTAAAGATAACCAGTGGTGATGCGTGATGCGTGATGCATGACATGTGACGCGTGATTAATAATTACGTCTCACGTCTCACGTTTCACGTCTCACGATTTTTTTATCTCCTAAAAGGAGGACTTTTTTAAATTTTGTAGTAATTATTTAGATACAGGATTTCAGAGAGGATTCGGAAAATATGGAAAATAATTACAATATTGTTTTTCTTTTTATGCTGGCAGGAGCCGCTATGGGACTGGTAGGTATGGGTCTGGCTACATTAATAAGGCCTCACAGACCCAATGAATTAAAACTTGACACCTATGAATGCGGTCCGAAAACAGTCGGTAAAACCTGGATTCAATATAATTTCAGATTTTATACGTATGTACTGGTATTTTTACTTTTTGATATAGAAGCTGTTTATCTCATCCCCTGGGCTCAGGCTTTCAAACATATTGCCCGCCATGGTATAGGAGATTTTATTTTTCCTGAAATGGCAGGGCTTTTTATTTTTACGGAAATGTTAGTTTTCCTTCTTATTCTTATTATAGGGTTAATTTATGCCTGGAAAAAAGGAGCCCTTGAGTGGACAAAGGATCACAGAAAAATAAAAAGAATGACAGGATTTTAGGTAATATTTATGTATACTTTTACAGAGGTCCTGCAAGGTAGGATAAGGATTTGTTTAAAAAGTGCAAAAGTATAGTATGTTAAGAAGGTGAAGAATTGAACCGGGAAGAACTGGTAAATAAATTAAAAGAAGTATTTTCTGAAGATATTAAATTAAATCAGGAGAGCTTTGACCCAATAATTTTAGTAGACTCTAAAAATATAATAAATATAATGCAAGAACTCAAAGAAAATGCCTCTTTGAGTTTTAATTATCTTATGTGCCTCTCAGGTGTGGATTATCCACCTGAAAAAATAGAACTGGTATATCATCTCTTTTCTATAGAACAGAGGCACAGACTCTGTGTAAAAACAGAACTCCCCAGAGAAAACTCTGTAATAAATTCAGTTGTTTCCCTCTGGAAAGCTGCAGAATGGCATGAAAGGGAAATCTTCGATTTACTGGGTGTTAAATTTGAAGGACATACAGATCTCAGACGTATTTTACTTCCAGAAGATTTTACAGGCCATCCTCTAAAAAAAGATTTCAGCCATCCGGAAGTTATTCCTTCGCCTGATAAAAAAGAAATGATGAAACCAGCTAAAAAAACTTAGAGGAGATTACTATGAGTGAGATACTAAAAACAGAAGAATTTCTTATGAATATGGGGCCTCAGCACCCTGCAACTCACGGAGTTTTAAGACTGGTTCTTACAATGAATGGAGAAGTAGTTGTAAGAGCAATTCCCCATGTGGGATATCTCCATCGTTCCACAGAAAAAATACTTGAAAACAGAGAATATATTCAGATAATACCCTATCTGGACAGAATGGATTATCTTGCTGCCATGTGTAATGAACTTCCCTATGTACTTGCTATAGAAAAACTTATGGAAATTGATGTTCCAGAAAGAGCACAGACCATAAGGATTATAGTATTTGAATTAAATCGCATTGTAAGTCATGTAATGTGGTGGGGAAATTTCGGACTTGAACTCGGTGCATTTACTCCTATGCTTTATGGTTTTCGGGAAAGAGAAGAAGGACTGAATCTTTTCGAGTATATATCAGGTCAGAGGATGACATATAATTATATGAGAATAGGCGGTGTAGCAAGAGATCTTCCTGATGATTTTTCTGAAAGAACAAAGAATTATCTGAAGATAATCAAAGAAAAATTGAAGGATTACGACGGACTTCTTACAGAAAATATTATATTCCAGCAGCGTACAAAAAACATAGGAATTATTCCCAGGGAGACTGCCATAAATTATGCCCTCAGTGGCCCTATGTTAAGGGGTTCAGGTGTAAAATGGGATATAAGGAAAGGGGAACCCTACTGTAGCTATGAAAATTATGATTTTGAAATACCTACCGGTGAAACCGGTGATGTATTTGATAGATACATGGTCCGTTATAATGAGATCATACAGAGTACAAGAATAGTAGAACAGGCTCTGGAAAAGTTAAAACCAGGTGAATTTCAGGCAAAGGTTCCCAAAAAAATAACTCCTAAAGGAGAAATTTATTTCAGAGTGGAAACCCCTAGAGGAGAAATGGGAATTTATCTTGTAAGTAACGGCACATCAAAACCTTATAGATTTAAAGTAAGAGCAGCCAGTTTCTGTAATTTGAGTATTGCAGAAGAGGTTATGAAAGAATGCTATATGGCAGATCTTCCTGCCATTATAGGAAGTATAGATTTTATATTAGGAGATGTAGACAGATAACTTTTTAGGAGAAGAATTATGTTATTAAAACTTATTGGTTATATCTATAATCAAAATACTCTCTGGGAAGATCTGGGAAGAATTTTACATTTCCTCCCGGGATGGTTAAAAGTTTTTCTGGCAGGAGGATTTGCTATTGTCTTCATAGCTGCATTCCTGGTTATTATGGTTATGTTTCAGACATGGCTTGAACGTAAAGAAGCAGGTCATATACAGAGCAGACATGGACCTATGAGAGTGGGCCTATGGCATGGATGGGCCCAGCCCATAGCAGATACAATAAAATTATTATTAAAAGAAGATATAACACCGAAGGCATGTGATCTATGGGTATTCAGACTGGCCCCCATAGTGGTTTTTATACCTGCATTTATGGCATATGTCTGTGTTCCTTTCGGAAATGGTCTTATTGCATCGGATCTAAATTTAGGAGTAATCTATATACTGGCAATAACAAGTCTTGTAGTAACAGCCATAATTATGGCAGGATGGTCTTCAGGAAATAAATTTGCCGTAATGTCTGCTTTTCGTTCTGCTGCTCAGATTGTAAGTTATGAAATACCTATGATTATTGCAATTTTAAGTGCAGTCCTTGCAGTGGGATCATTTAAAATGGGTGATTTTGTAGCAGCACAGCAAAACTTCTGGCTTATTCTTTTTTTTCCTGTCCAGACCATTGCTTTTTTAATTTATTTTATCTCTGCTGTAGCAGAAACTAACCGTGCTCCTTTTGATTTACCGGAAGCGGAATCAGAACTTGTAGCAGGGTATTTTACTGAATACAGCGGTATGAAATTTGCCTTATTTTTTCTTGCAGAATATACAAATATGGTTACTGTATCAGCAGTGGCTACAACAATATTCCTGGGAGGATGGACTCTCTTTGGACTGGAAAACATTATACCTCCTTTCTTTATATTTCTGGGAAAAGTTCTTTTCCTTTTATTTGTAATTATATGGTTCCGATGGACTTTCCCACGTCTTAGGATTGATCAACTAATGAACTTCTGCTGGAAAGTTCTTCTACCTCTTTCACTTATTATACTGGTTTTAAGTGGTCTTCTGGCATCTGTAAATGTATATGACAGGGTATTTGATTTAATTAATAATATTTGAGAGGTATTTATAATGATACAGGCAATTACGTTTTTTTTATTAACTATAGTCCTTATAGGATCGGCTATCTGTATAGTATTAAAAAAGAATTTATTCCATGCCGCTTTGATTTTAATGCTCTTTCTATTCGCTATGGCTGCTATGTATATCCATCTGAAAGCTGAACTAATCGGTGTAATACAGGTTCTTGCCTATGTTGGAGGAGTTACAACCTTTATACTCTTTGTAATTATGCTCACAGCAAAGATAACAGATAAATCAGAAGAAAGATTCAACAAACAGAGGATTTTGTCGATTGTTGTAATGGCTGTAGTCTTTATTTCCTTTGTTTCTCTCTCTGTCCATCTATCTTCAAAAAAGATGGATTACTTTAGTGAAGGGCCTCAAACATGGGTTAAAATTAATGAGAACACTATAAAAGATTTAAAAAATAAAATTACAGAAGATAAATTAAAAATTATAAAATCACTAAGAAATAAAGAATTTTCAATAGATTTAATGACTGATACTCTAAAAGCATCAGGTTTCAACCAGATGGAAATTGATATAGTTATGAAATATGCTGTTACTCAGAATGAAGGAATTACAATAATAGGAAAACTTCTCCTGAGTGATTATGTTCTTTCCTTTGAGTTAATATCAGTAATACTTACAGTAACTATGATAGGGGCAATAATACTAGTTAAAAAGGAGGAGAGCCCATGCCTGTAATATATTATGTAATACTGAGTTCTCTCCTATTCTGTATAGGACTTTATGGAGTCCTTACAAGAAAAAATGCTGTAGCAATATTATTATGTATTGAAATAATGCTTAATGCCGCCAATCTTAATATTATAGCTTTCTCTCGTTGCTGGCCAGAACCTGCGCGAGGAACTATATTTGTCCTTTTTGTTATAGGACTTGCCGCTGCAGAGGCAGCAGTAGGGCTCGCAATAATAATTTCCTATTATCGAAAATCTGAAGCAATTGATCTGGACAATATAAACTTGTTGAAATGGTAAATTAAAATTTAGGAGGTGCACCTTTCAGGGGTAAAATATTATGGGAGAATATCACTGGATATATCACTATGTATGGATGGTTCCCCTCTTTCCTCTTCTTGCTTTTATACTTACCCTTTTTCCTCAGGTAAGAAACATAAAATGGACTTATAAAGGCGCCTATGTAGCGATAGGTGCAATGGGATTATCTACAATTTATTCCCTTTTTCTTACGGGCAGGGTAATTTCAGATCATGAATTTAAACCATACAACGGTTATTTAAGATGGCTTACTGCAGGTAATAGCTCTATAGAAATAGGGGTTATGGTTGATCAACTTACAGCAGTAATGTTACTTATGGTCTCTTTTGTAGGATGTCTTATTTTTATTTATTCCAGAGATTATATGAGGCACGATAAAAGATTTTCCAGATTTTTCAATTATATGTCACTCTTTGCTGCTTCTATGCTCGGCCTTATAGTAGCAAATAATTTCCTTCTTTTATTCATATGCTGGGAACTTGTTGGACTTTGCTCCTATCTCTTAATAGGCTTCTGGTTTGAAAAAACTTCTGCTGCTGATGCTGCCAAAAAAGCCTTTATAACCACTAAAACAGGTGATCTTGGCTTAACCATAGCTCTCATGATGATTCTCTGGGCATCTGCTACATATGGAAATAATATGACTTTTAATTTTGTAACACCTGATGAGAAAGGATTTTTCAATATATTACCATCAGTGCCTACATGGGTACTCACAATGATAGCTCTCTTTTTATTCCTGGGAGCTATGGGAAAATCAGCCCAATTTCCTCTACATGTATGGCTTCCTGATGCTATGGAAGGTCCCACTTCAGTAAGTGCCTTAATTCATGCTGCCACTATGGTAGCCGCCGGTGTTTATCTGGTAGGAAGGTGTTACCCCATATTTGCTGCAGCCGTTATTCCACTTGTGGTAGTAGCCTTTATCGGTGCTATTACAGCAGTATTTGCTGCTACTATAGCTGTTACAGCAAATGATATAAAGAGAGTTCTTGCTTATTCCACCGTAAGCCAGCTGGGTTATATGATGCTTGGTCTCGGCGTGGGAGGCTATACGGCAGGATTATTTCATCTCATTACCCATGCTGTTTTTAAAGCCCTTCTCTTTCTCAGTTCAGGAAGTGTAATTCACGGAATGTCAGGAGAACAGAATATATGGAAAATGGGAGGCCTTCATAAACATATGAAGTATACCTGCTGGACCTTTGCTATTGGAACCCTTGCTCTTATAGGTTTTCCTCTTACAAGCGGATTTTTCAGTAAAGATGAAATACTGGCTTCAGCCTTTACTTTTGGAGAGCATTCCACCCATACTATACCCTTTTATCTGGGATATATACCATTACTTCTGGGGTTAACAGGAGTTTTTCTTACTGCCTTCTATATGACCCGATGTTTTACCCTTACTTTTCTGGGAAATAAAGTAAGGTCTAATGTTCAACCTCAAGAATCTACTCTATGGATGATCCTTCCTTTAATAATTCTGGCAGGATGTGCTCTTTTACTTGGCCTTGTGGGAATTCCCAAATTCAATTTCTTCCATAGTTTTATTCATTTCACCAGAGATAGTGTGGGAGTAGAAACAGCACTTTATAAATTCTCTTCAGAACAGGAAGGGGTTAACTGGATTATAATGTTAATTTCTGTAATCCTTGGCTTTGCAGGTATAATCTCTGGATATGCCATCTATGGTTATAAAATCCAGGAACGTTTTACAGAGATTAAAAACAGTATTCCCACCTGGCTTAGATACTATGGTAATATGGGATTTAAAGGCCTCCATTTTATTGTAAAAAACAAATATTTCTTTGATGAAATCTACAGATATTTTGTAATATGTGTAAATCTTATGATTGCTAAATTCTGTTTTATTATAGATCAGTTTATTATAGATAAATTCGTAGACCTGTGGGCCTGTATTATGATATGGATAAGTCGTATAAAGAGATGGATAGATGATAAAATTATAGATGCTATCGCTGTAAACGGATGGAGTTATATCAGTATTGTTAGCGGGCGATATCTTACCTATCTACAGACAGGTTATGTACAGCAATATATAATGATTATATGTCTGGGTATAATCTTTCTAACTATTTTAGGAGTAATAGCAAAATAATTTTAAATAAGGAGTTGAGTAAATGCTAACTGCCATTACATTTATACCATTATTAGGAGCATTATTAATTTTATGCATAAATAAAAATAGTCATCAAAGAATAAAAGATATAGCCCTGTGGTCAAGTGGTGTAAGTCTTCTATTATCATTACTTATTTATCCTACTGGTTATGTTTTCCCGGTCTATTCCGGTGAAGCATATAAAATGTTTATGACAGAAGGACCTGTCGAATGGATAAGATTCGGAGGAATAGGGGAACAGGTCTTTACCATACATTATTTCTTAGGAGTTGATGGAATCAGCCTTCCACTGGTTATACTTACCACTCTTCTTACCTTTCTCTCCATTCTTTATTCAGGTAAATTTATAAAAACCAGAATAAAGGAATACTTTTTCCTATTTCTGTTGCTGGAGACAGGTATGGTAGGAGTATTCGTAGCACTGGATTTCTTTCTCTTTTATGTATTCTGGGAAATATGTCTTGTGCCCATGTATTTCCTCATAGGTATCTGGGGGGGGCCTAAAAAAGAGTACGCAGCAATAAAATTCTTCCTCTATACTCTTGTAGGAAGTATGGCCATGCTTATTGGTATATTGATACTTTATTTCAATACCAGTCCCCATACGTTAAATATGCTGGACATTGCCACACAGCACCCTCTTGGAGGAAAATTTGCCCTTGGAGCCCTTACATTCTGGCTTATGTTCATAGCTTTTGCTATAAAAGTTCCTACCTTCCCATTTCATACGTGGCTTCCTCTTGCTCATGTTGAAGCCCCTACAGCAGGAAGTGTTATACTTGCAGGAATTCTCCTTAAGATGGGGACATATGGATTTTTAAGAGTAGTTCTTCCAATGCTGCCAGAAGCATCTGCTACATTTGCTTTTCCTGTGGCAATTCTGGCCTTTATAAGTATTGTCTATGGTGCTTACTGTGCACTGGCCCAGACTGACTTAAAAAAACTGGTTGCCTATTCAAGTGTAAACCACATGGGATATGTTATGCTTGGAACAGTTGCCGCCTTTGCGGCAACACCTGCAGGAAATGATATAACTCAAAAGGTAATAAATTTTAAAGCTGCTGCGCTGAATGGAGCTGTTATGCAGATGGTAAGTCATGGTCTTATAACAGGAGCACTCTTTTTCCTGGTTGGAGTAATTTATGAACGGGCTCATACAAGAGATTTAAACAGTTTTGGTGGACTCGGAGCAACTGTGCCTGTATATGCAGGTTTCTTTATTCTCTTTGCCCTGGCATCTCTGGGACTGCCTGGATTATGCGGCTTTGTTGGAGAATTTCTCGTTTTTGTTGGAGCCTATGGAGTAGGTCCCTTTGCAACAGGCCTTTTTATTCCATTACAGATTATAGTGGCTTTATCCTTACTTGGAGTAATTTTAACAGCGGGATATATGCTCTGGACTGTACAACGTATATTTCTGGGACCTCTTAATATAAAATGGAAAGGGCTCAGTGATATGAATCTGGTAGAGATTGGAAGTCTTACACCACTGATGATTTTAACAGTGTTACTTGGTATATATCCGGCACTGATTCTTGATATAGTAAACAAATCCGTATTTTCCATGCTCACCATTCTGAACTTATAAAGTTAAGGAGGAATTTTTTTGAATACAGGTTTAATACGTCTGTTGCCTGAGTTAGTATTATGTTTTGGAGCCCTTCTCATAATATTTATTGATATTATATATTCTGATATAAAAAAATACTGGCTGGGTTTTCTGGCATATGGATTTACCATTATAAGCTTTATATGCCTTTTTATTTTAGGCTCTAATAAAACCTGGCTTATAGTCCAGGGTTCATATGCTGTAGATGGATTTTCTATTTTCTGTAAAGCCTTACTTCTTATTGCCGGTTCTGTAATAATTTTATTTTCTATAGCCTATGTGTACCGTGGTATGGAATATAAAGCTGAATTTTTTGCATTAATCCTCTTTTCATTAATGAGTATGTTAGTTCTCGTTTCCAGTGCAGATTTAATACTTATACTGCTGGCTTTTGAATTTGTAAGTATAAGCAGTTACATACTCGTAGGCTATCACAGAGATGATATGAAATCCAGAGAAGCAAGTCTCAAATATTTCTTTTACGGAGCTATCTCTGCAGCAATATTGGTTATGGGATTTTCCTTTCTTTACGGACTTACAGGCGAGACAAATATATACCTGATTGCCAGAGCACTGGGAGGGAAAACTCAATTACTTATACCTGATTATACTCTTCTTGCACTCCTGGGTTTAGTACTTGTGGGGGCAGGCTTCGGCTTTAAAATAGGTATGTTTCCATTTCAGATGTGGATACCCGATGTATATGAAGGTGCACCTACACCTGTTACGGCTTTTCTTTCAGTTGCTTCCAAAAGTGCTGGTGTAGCCCTGTTACTCAGGTTTTTCTTTGTAGTATTTACAAATAACTTCTCCATAAACTGGAGTATTATTTTACTGGTAATTTCTATAATTACAATGTTTACCGGTAATCTTATGGCTATAAGTCAGAATAATATCAAAAGAATGCTCGGTTATTCAAGTATTGCTCATGTAGGTTATATACTTGCAGGAATTGTAGGAATTTATCATTATAAAATCACTACAGGATACACAGGTGCAACCTTTGATGTCTCCCCTATTCTCATATATCTTACAGCATATATATATATGAATCTTGGTGCCTTTGCTGTTATAATACTTTCAGAAGATATGACAGGTGATAATATACCATCTTATGCCGGAATGAGCCAGAGATCTCCTCTGCTGGCAGGAATGCTCACAATTTTCATGCTATCCCTGGCAGGTATTCCTCCCACAATAGGATTTATAGGAAAGTTTTTTATTTTTGGAGAGCTTGTAAATGCTTCACACTATCTTCTTGTAATTCTGGCAGTAATAAATAGTATTATAAGTGTCTATTATTATTTTAGAGTTGTCTACTTTATGTATTTCGTACCTCCTGAAACAGAAAAGAAAGGCTTTTCATATAGCCTGCTTACAATGGGTGCTCTATGGGCATGTTTTGCGGGAACCCTGTTTATTGGTATATCACCCAATCTATTTATTGAACTTGCAAAGAAGGCTCTTATAGGCATAGATATAATACGATAAGGAGAGATACTTGAATGAGTTACTTAAAAGATATATTTACAGTAATAGCTGAACTTCCCGGCGGACAGGTACTGCAGGGGGCTACAGAAGTGATATTTAACTGGACCAGGAGATCTTCTCTATGGCCAATGACTTTTGGACTTGCCTGCTGTGCTATTGAAATGATGGCAACTGCTGCATCCAGGTATGATATAGACCGTTTCGGAGCAGGACTCTACAGACCTTCACCAAGGCAATCAGATCTAATGATAGTTGCAGGGACTGTCACAAAAAAAATGGCTCCTCTCATTGAAAGACTTTACGAACAGATGCCATGTCCCAAATATGTAATTTCTATGGGTAACTGTGCCAATACTGGAGGAATATATAAATATGATTCCTATTCAGTTCTCCCCGGTGTGGATAAAATAATACCGGTAGATGTGTATATCCCGGGCTGTCCCCCCAGACCGGAATCACTCTTATATGGCCTTATAAAACTTCAGGAAAAAATAGATAAAGAAAAACTCGAAAGTGTCTTTTTTAGATATAATAAGGAGAAGTAATTATGAGTAAAGAGCTGGATATTAAGAAAAAGCAAGCAGAGATTGTTCAGAGAGACCTTCTGGGACTTAAGGAAACAGCAAATGATTTTGCACAGATATGGGATGGATTTAAAAGCTGTCTTACTGGCCTCTGGGTTTCAGGAAAGTATATATTTAAACCTACTGTTACCCTCCATTATCCTGACCAGAGATGGGTTATGTACAAAAATACCAGAAACTGGCTTAAACTTGTGATGAATGAAGAAACAGGTGAAGAGTTATGTACAGCCTGTGGAAGTTGTGTAAGAGTCTGTCCCTGTTCATGCATCAGAGTAGCAGGTAAAAAAGCTCAGAAGAGAAAAGGTCTTGTTCCTGATATATTTGAAATTGATTTTTCTCTCTGCTGCTTCTGCGGTCTATGTGTAGAAGTATGTCCTTTTAATGCAATAAAATTCTGTGCTGCCTATGAAATGAGCTGTTATGATAGAAATGAATTACTATGGAATAAAGAAGCTCTTCTCAACATTACTGATGATTTTACTCCCATCAAAGAAAGCAAAAAAGTATCTACCTTATATATAAATAAATGGGAAAACCAGATTAAGGAATATAAAATCCCCGAATAAAGAATTGAAAAGATCTGAAATCTGAAAAAAACTTTATTCCTTAAAAACCCATTCCACCTCCGAAGCGAACTGTCTGGCAAGAGTCAGCCCTGGTTCTTGTTTCAATCTTTCAGTCAGTACCTGTGAAAGAGTTCTATAATACCACTCCTGTTTCTCTTTACCACGTTTAAACCGATTCCAGACTGACATACTATCTGTAATGCAGGCTTCTCTCAATCCTTTTATATTATCAAGTTTGTCGGCAATTTCCACAAGAAGTACTTCCAACGGTGCAGTTTTCGAAATTTCAATCGTATGTTTTTTTCTATTCTCCCATGTATCGGATTTGTCCGGTTCGGATACACTCTTTACAATAAAGGCAACATATTCACCAAAGGCCTTTTTTATATCTTCAATAGTAACAGGAGTATCCTCCACTGTATCATGGAGAAAGCCAGCTACCACAACTTCATTTGTACAATCACAGTCAATTAAAATCTTTCCAACCCCTATAGGATGGACTATATATGGTACATTCGTTCCTTTACGATATTGACCTCTGTGAGCTTTTACAGCAAACTCCAAGGCATCGAAGACTATGTCTTTATTCATAATGAACTCCCTGAGAAATGAATAATAATATTATCAAAAGTAGGGGCGAGGCAATGCCTCGCCCCTACGAAAGCAACAGACCGCTATGTACTATTTTATAGTAACCTTTGCGCCTTCTGCTTCAAGTTCCTGTCTGACCTTTTCAGCTTCTTCTTTCGAAACGGCTTCTTTTACAACCTTAGGAGCTCCTTCGACAAGTTCTTTAGCTTCTTTAAGTCCCAGTGTTGTTACTTTTCTTACAGCTTTAATAACCTTAATCTTTTCTTTACCTGCATCTTCAAGAATTACATCAAATTCTGTTTGCTCAACAGCTGCTTCGGCAGCCGGGGCAGCAGCAGCACCCATAGCTGGCATCATACCGGCCATCATCATAGGTGCACCGGCTGTAACGCCAAACTCCTCTTCAAAGGTTTTTACAAGATCAACCAGATCTAAAACTGTCATAGTTTTTACAGCTTCAATAATTTGTTCTTTCGTAATACTCATAATATATTTTCCTTTCTTTAATTAGCTTTTTAGCTTTCAGTCATCAGCTTTCAGCTTTTATTCCTTAATCTGATTGCTGATAGCTTTTCTTAAATTATTTATTCTCTTCCTTTTGTTTTACTATAGCCTGTAAAACATTTACAAAATCTCTTAAAGGAGCAGAAAATGCACCTGCCAGATTCTGAACAGGTCCTTTGATAGCTCCGAGAAGTTGACTTAATAAAACTTCTTTAGGCGG
>Ga0302241_1000778_pt1 | contig 26253 bp, 22 predicted proteins | sample AAG_UR_Arg_MG_FD_193532 | JGI IMG/M metagenome (GOLD analysis project Ga0302241, IMG submission 193532) | Enriched activated sludge microbial communities from anaerobic digester in WTTP, New Holstein, Wisconsin, United States - AAG_UR_Arg | ecosystem: Engineered > Bioreactor > Anaerobic >... | reverse complement strand
CATCCGAGGGATTGTAGCTATAATGAGGGTGCAAGTAGAAGCGCATGCGCGCCCTGCTTTTTTCTGTCCTGCGGACAGAAAAATCCACCAGGCCGGAAGGCCTGGTGGGGGTCACTCACGAAGGATGCCGCGCAGCAGCATCCGAGGGATTGTAGCTATAATGAGGGTGCAAGTAGAAGCGCATGCGCGCCCTGCTTTTTTCTGTCCTGCGGACAGAAAAATCCACCAGGCCGGAAGGCCTGGTGGGGGTCACTCACGAAGGATGTAGTGGAGCTCTGATCTGCAATTTGAGGGATAAAGAAGAGATGAATTTTTTAGAGACTGAGAGTTAAATAGTATTGTGGAGCGGAACGAAATCCGAGGGATTGTAGCTATAATGAGGGTGTGGGCAGAAACGAACTTCTTTAAAATGTACCTGGTACGCAGAACGAAATTGAAGAAGTTGTTTTTGATGAAATTGAATGATTGCAAGCTTTTCAAAATTGTTTAACGTTATCGTTCCGAGAATCGTGCCAGGTACGGAACTCGGTCCTGGATAAACAAATCCTGTGTGACCGACACATCTTCTTCTGCTGCTGCTTTACCAAATGGCAGCATGTCAAGTTTAGCAAGCGCGAACCCAATCAGTCCGATCCCCGCTGCGACTAAGCAAACAGAGAGAAGCGCACGGAGGCGGTTCTTTTTTTTGAATGCCTGTGCTTTAACTGCCATTCTTGGGGTTTCTCCGCGATTTAGCTTTCTAGCCATAAGAGTTCCTTTGTTTCCGGCTTGTAGAGCCTCTGATGAGGTTTCATAATGCGCATCGCTCCATTTCATAGGTTGAGACTAGTGAAGGCGGTAATTGAAACCGCTGGTTTGAAGTCCATGACGTCATTACGAACGTCTCTTTACGATGTTCTTAACGACAGTTGTTTCCGGTTCAAGCACCTGTACCTTTTCGACTTCCTTTTTCTTCTTTTTCTGTTTGTTTGGATTCTTATCACCCATGAGATCACCCCTTTATTAAATGTAAAATATAAGCATTGTTAGATATAAATGGAACACTTAAAGATAACAAAAGCCACTTTGTGTAAAGTGGCTTGATATGACTATCCATATAATACAGCACGCGCCTCTTGTGAATGCCGTTATGTTAACTATAGCTTATAAATTACCTGGTGTCAACTTTTATTACAGTTATTAACATTTTACACTGCGCTTATATGTGATAAGCCGATGGTCTTTTGCCCTTCCCCAGCTCTATTGCCTTTACAAATGTAAAAAATAGTCTCATTTGGTAAAGTGAAATTATTTTCATATTTATCAAAATAGTTATTAAAATTCGAAATATTCTTACGTTGAAAGCCTCCGCCCTCATGTGATATTTTATAATAACTAAAACCAAGAGAAAGCGGAGGCTGATCGAAAGTGTTGCAAAACAATCAGGGCTATGTTCTGGACCGACCGGAAGTCAAGAAACTCGAAAGATACAGATGGGTAGTGTGGACCATCTTGGCGCTCACGTATATTTTCGTTACCTTTCACAGAATGGCAACGGGCGTTGTCAAGGCCGAGCTGCAGGAGACCTTTGGAATTGGTGCCGCTCAGTTCGCGACTATCGGATCAATGTATTTTTATGCTTACTTCATCATGCAGATCCCATCTGGCATTTTGGCAGACAAGATTGGCCCGCGAAAGACGGCGATGTGGTTTTCGATTCTGGCCGCAGTTGGATCGGTGATTTTCGGGTTGGCGCCAACCTTGGAAATGGCGTACCTCGGAAGATTTATCGTGGGAATTGGCGTCTCCGTCATATTCATTTGTCTCATTAAAATCCAGTCCCGCTGGTTCTATTCCAGGAACTTTGCGCTGATGATCGGTTTCGTTGGACTGGCTGCCAACACAGGCGCCCTCATGGCTCAAACGCCGCTGGTATACGCGACCGGGGTATTGGGATGGCGTACGACCTTCGTCGCACTTGGGATTATGATGCTGTTTTTCGCCGGTCTGACTAAAGCCTTCGTCAAGGATGACCCGACTGAGATGGGGCTGCCGGGGATGGATGAGCTTGAAGGAAGACCATCAGCAAAGTCTGATGTCAAAGTGCTGCCAGCATTGAAGTCTGTTTTGTCCAATCCGAGAACCTGGACGGTCTCGATCGTTAACATAGGTATGTACGTAGGCTACATTGTACTCCTGGGGCAGTTTGGCGTGCCATACCTCATGGAATCCTACGGGCTGGAGCGGGTTCAGGCTGCGAATATGATCATTGCCGCGGTCGCGGGGTCTGCAGTGGGCGCCATGGTTATTGGGTACGTCTCCGACCGAATCAAGAGAAGAAAGCCGGTGCTGGTCGTGCTGAGCGTTGTTTCGCTGATTGGATGGCTGTTGTTTGTTTACGTTGGAATCCCTGTGGCAATCCTGCCTGTGTTCTTGTTCCTGCACGGCTTTGCGATCACCAACTTCACCATGACGTGGACCATTGCCAACGAAGTCAACGACAGGCGGCTGTCAGGCATTGCGACAGGTGTAGTGAACTGCATTGGCTTTGCAGGGGCGGCCATTGTTCCGGTATTTATGGGTAGAATTCTCGACACCTACAGCGCGACGCCGCAGGTTGGCTATGACAAAGCGTTCTTGATTCTGATTGTAGTGGTTACGATTAGTGTGCTGGCGTCCTTTTTTGCCACAGAGACAAACGCGGAGAATGTGTTTGAGGCGGCTGTGAAATAGGAAATAAGAACGCTATGTTGTACGTTTCATTTTTAGGTAATGAGTACCTGCTGGAGCTTTAAAAAGGATAAACTGAGATAATGTATTCATAGGAATGCCCACAGTCTGTGTCTTGACTGTGGGCATATTATTTTGAAGCATTCCGGTGTGTAAAACTGTTCTTTACCGCAAGTTAGAAAGGTATGATAAAATAATATTTAAAGTCAGAGTTCGGAGCGACGTCCCACGCAAGCTGAAGCGCGGACGCTCGTGAGAAGCTGCTGGTCGTCAATCCCAAGCTGGAGTGGTAAAAATGAACATTGGAATTTTTACAGATTGTTATTATCCGCAGATCAACGGTGTCGTCACCTCGGTCATGACCCTTCGTGAAGAACTCATTCGGCGGGGGCATAATGTGACCATTGTCACCGTGCAGGTGCCGGGCTATAAGAAATCAAGCGATGGTGTCATAAGAATCAAAGCGATCCCCAAGTTCAAGCTGATGGATTTCAGAATGGCGTTGCCGCTGTTCTACCAGGATTACCAGTGCATCAGGGATCTGCAGCTGGACGTGATCCACACCCATACGGAGTTTACCATTGGTCTCTTTGGGCAGTTCGTGGCCAGTCGCCTGAAGATTCCTATGCTGCACACCTACCATACCATGTATGAAGACTATACCAACTATATTCTGCGGATCAAGCGCGGACGCGGGCTGGTCAAGCGATTTATGCGCCACTCAAGCAAACGGTATGTCAGGCGCTATGACGCGGTCGTCGTGCCGTCCCTTAAAACTGAAAAAGCGCTGCGGAGCTACGGGATTAAGAATAGTATTCATATACTCCCAACGGGGATTGACCTGGCAAAATTTCCGAGCTACGAGAAGGTTGATCCACATCTGGCGGCGCTGCGTCAAAGACTGGGGCTTGCGGATTCGACCAAGGTCGTTCTGTCACTTGGGCGCGTTTCTGAGGAAAAGAGCGTGGATGTAATTATTGCTCAAATGGAGGCGCTGTCCGCACGGACTGGAGACGTCAGGCTGCTGGTCGTGGGAGACGGTCCTTATATGGCGCCGCTGCAGCGTTTGGCGCGGGATAAGGGGCTGGAGCGCCACGTGCAGTTTGTCGGTCGCGTGCCGTGGGAAGAGGTGCCTTACTACTACAGCCTTGCCGATGTTTTCGTAAGCGCCTCCAAAACCGAAACCCAAGGGTTGACTATCCTGGAGGCTATGGCTTGTCAGGTGCCGGTAGTCGTCTATGAGGATGACAATGTGGCCGATTTGATCAGAGATGGCGTGTCGGGCAGGCTTTTCAAGACCTCTGAAGAGCTGACAAAGTGTCTTGAAAGCGTTCTGTTGGATCCGGAATACGCGGAGTCGCTTGCGGTCAGAGGCCGCCAGGTTGCAGCCTCGCTATCCACGGAGAAATTCGGCGAGATGGCGGAAAAGCTGTACTTGGGTTTGCTGGAGAAAACTATTGAAATTGAAGGTGACACTGATAGTTCTGCTGTATTTCCTTAAATAGAAGGTTTTATTCTGGAAGACATCAGATGACCAGCCCGAGGATTAAATCTGAGGCATGGCAAAAGATTATGAGTTGGAAGTTGATATGACCATCGGCAGAATGTTTTTACAGCTTTTCACAGTGCTGTAAGACTTATATGCCGATGGTCATTTTTCATCCCAAAATTCTATACCTTACACTCTGAAATTAATAATTAATTTCGCAAGCTCTGGCACCAAATCAAATCCTGTCCGCGTCACCAAGTTCATTTCTGTCCGCGTCACCAATGTCCTTCTTCCAATAAAAAAACAGCCCGCTGTCAAGTTCCATGACAGCGGGCTGTTAACATTTTCCATCTAAATCCATCCATTTCCGCCTAAAGCGGGCAGTCCTTATTCAAAGCCTCATGTGTATAAGTCAGCTTGCCAGACGCAAACTCCCCTACGGTTTGGCCGTGACCGATCAATTTATACTTATAAATCATCAGACCGTCCAGGCCTACCGGGCCTCTGGCGTGAATTTTGCTGGTGCTGATGCCCACCTCGGCGCCGAAGCCGTAGCGGAATCCATCGCTGAAGCGGGTGGAGCAGTTCCAGAACACATTCGCGGAATCGACCAGCGTCATGAAGGTCTTGGCCGCAGCCTCATCCTCAGTGAGAATGGCGTCGGTGTGGCCGGAGCCATAGGTGTTGATGTGCTCAATGGCGTCTTCGAGGCTGGACACGACTTTGATGGAGAGCTTATAGTCCACATACTCCGTCCGCCAGTCCTTTTCAGTGGCTTCGCCAACAGAAATGATCTTTCGGGTCTGATCACAGCCGACCAGTGCCACGTTCTTGGCTTCCATAGCCGCCTGAATCTCAGGCAGCAGACGCGCCGCCACACTTTCATGGACGAGCAAGGTCTCCATGGTGTTGCAGGCCGCAACATACTGGGTCTTCGCGTCGACGAGGATTGGGAGCATTTTTGCCTCGTCTGCATCCGAGTGAAGGTAGATGTGGCAGACACCATCGGCATGGCCAAGCACCGGGATGCTGGAGTTGTCCATGATGTACTTGACGAAGTCGTTGGAGCCGCGCGGGATCAGCAGATCAATGTCGTCGCTGAGCTTCAGCATCTCGCTCACGTCCGCGCGGGTCTCGATGAGCTGGATCCAGCCCTCCGGCAAGCCGGCTTCCACGCTGGCCTCGGAGATGATCTGCGCCAGGATCCGGTTGGTGTTGGCCGCTTCGGAGCCGCCCTTCAGGAGCACGGCGTTGCCGCTCTTGAGGCAGAGGCTGGAAATCTGAACCAGGGCATCCGGCCGGGACTCGAAAATGACGCCAATGACGCCAATTGGGCAGCTGATCCGGTAAAGGTCGAGGCCATTGTCCAGCTGCGTGGCGAGTTTGGTCTGGCCGACGGGCTCAGGAAGCTTCATCAGGCTGCGGATGCCTTCGGTGACTTCCGCCAGCTTCTCATCCTCAAAGCGCAGGCGCTTCAGCAGCGGGGTGTCCGGGCTTTCCGCCGCGACGCGGGCGCAGTCCTCGCGGTTCGCCGCAATGATTTCGGTCTTTCTGGCCTCGAGTTTAATCGCAATGGCCTCCAGAGCGTTGTTCTTGGTCTCGCCGTCCAGGGCCGCCAGGCGGATCGACGCCTTTTTCGACGCGTGGGCACGTTCTTGTATACTCATGGGATTCACCTCATTTAGTAGGGTTGTTGGTTAAATATTATATCACAACTGGGGTGAGGGGGGAATGGGGTGACCATCGGCAAACTTTTTTGGTTTAAAATGGCTAAAAACGGGTTGCCGATGGTCACGGTACTTACAACATCTGTCCAATTTTCGTCAAAATTGGTTAAAATATTAACAAAAACACCAAATCGATCAGGTATTGATTTTTAAAATACAAACATAGTTATTTAAAGCATTTCGAGAATGAAGAGATGCTTTTGAGATGAATTATATGCTTGAAATAAGCAAATTATTAAATAAAAAAGACAAAAAAGAAGTCTTTGTTGTTAAAATAATAACAAAATAGTATACTGTATACCAGATAGTGTTTCACACCAATATTGACGCCACAACCGACTTAAGGAGGTCATTATGATAATTCAAGTCTGCATAGGAAGCGCCTGTCACCTGAAAGGCTCCTACAAAGTGATCCAGACCCTGAAGGGACTAATTGAGGCGGAGGGGCTGGAGGATCAGGTCATCCTCAAATCGTCCTTTTGCCTTGGCGCCTGCTCCGGCGCGGTTTCGATTCAGGTCGACGAAAATCCTGTGGAACCGCTGCATCCTGAAGAGGTGATTCGCTTTTTCGAAAACCGTGTCAAAGGGGTGACTCAGCGTGAAATTCATAGAGTTTGATCATCATAAGTGCGACGAATGCTACAAATGCCTGCGCGTCTGTCCCACCAAGGCCATCAAGTTCACCGACCACAGCCGCGACATCATCAACAGCCTCTGCATCAAGTGCGGGCTGTGTCAGGCCAGCTGTCCCCAAAGCGCGTTGACCATCCAAAATGACCGGCACAAGATCAAGAAGCAAATCCATCTTGGTCGAAAAATTGCCGTCTCCCTTGCGCCATCCTTTGCTGCGGCCTTTGAGGATCAGGATCCCAAGAGGATCATCACCGCGCTCAGGACTCTGGGTGTGACTTGGGTGGAGGAGACGGGTGTCGCTGCGGAACTGGTCTCCAGAAATTATGAAGCCATGCTGGAAACCATGGGGTCGGAGAATGTCCTGACCACCTGTTGTCCGTCCGCGAACTACCTGGTCCAGCAATATTATCCCGAACTTCTGGACGCCATGCTGCCGGTGGTTTCGCCCATGATTGCCCATGGGAAAATGCTGAAAGAAAAGTTTGGTCCGGACTGCTACACCGTGTTTATTGGACCGTGCCTGGCCAAAAAAGCGGAAGCAGAGGAAATGCCCTACATAGATGCGGTGCTGACTTTCAACGAACTGGCAGAGTGGCTGGCAGACGAGGGGATCTCTTACAGACAGCTGCCGCCGGGAGTCTTTGATGAAAAGGCCACCATTCGAGGCATGGCCTATCCCATGGGCGGGAGCCTCTTTAAGAACGACCGCCAGACGCCTATTCACAGCGGGTACAGAATGATCCGCGCGGACGGCATTGACCGCTGCAAAGATCTGCTGGAAACCCTTAAAATAGGCGGCATCAAAAATTACTGCATAGAAATGAATATCTGCAGCGGCAGCTGCATCAACGGTCCGGATATGCCCCACGACGGGCTGAAGTTCTTCCAGCGCAAAGACCGGATGCTGGATTACCTGAAAGCCCATGCGGACCATCGGGAGCTGGATCAGCTGCTTTGCGAAAGCTCCGCAGATTTATCCTTCAAGCATGACTTTGAAGCCCATGTGGTGCAGCTGAAAAAGCCTTCCAAGGAAGAAGTGAATGAGATCCTCCGCAAAATTGACAAATTCAGCGAGAAGGATCATCTCAACTGCGGTGCCTGTGGCTATGAAACCTGTGTCAGCAAGGCCATAGCCGTTTACAATGAGATGTCAAAGCCTCAGATGTGCCTGCCTTACTTGCGCTCAAAGGCTGAAAGTCTCAGCATGGCGTTGTTTGAGAACACGCCCAATCTGGTGTGCGTTCTGGATCACCAGCTGAACATTTTGGAGTACAATCCTACCTTTGCCAAGACCTTCGATATGGAAAAGCATTCCCTTAAGGAGGTGCCGGTGGTGGCGTTCCTGGATGGCGCGTTTTTCAGCGAGTGCGTCAGGACGGAGAAGAGCATTTTTGGGCAGAGGGAACATCTTGAGACCATCGGCAAAGTATTGTACTGCAATGCTATTTATACGGAGCGGTTTATCCTGGGGATCATGACGGACATGACCGCCTTCGAGAAGAGCCGCCAGGAGCTGGCTGCTGTGAAGGAGAAGACGCTGGTGGCCTGCCAGGAGGTCATCAACAAGCAGATGCGCGTGGCCCAGGAGATTGCCAGCCTGCTGGGGGAGACGACCGCGGAGACGAAGGTCAATCTCAACCGGCTGAAGGAGATCGTGATGATGGATGAGGGCTATTGAGATGGGGAAAACGGAAACCTACATAGACGTGGCCATTCACGCGCTGAACAAGAAGGGCGAGGAGCTCTGCGGCGATCAGGCGGACCTCTTCAAGTCCGAAGACGAAGTCTTCTTTGTGATGGCCGATGGTCTCGGAAGCGGCGTCAAAGCCAACATCCTGGCGACGCTGACGGTCAAAATCGCCATGACCATGCTGCGGCACGGGGAGTCTCTGGAGGAGACCATTGACACCATCATGCAGACTCTGCCAGTGTGCAGCGTCAGAAAGGTGGCGTACTCGACTTTTTGCATGGTTCACCTGAAAAACGACGGCCGCTGCCGGCTCATTGAGTACCACAATCCGCCGGTGTTCTTCTGCAGTAATGGGCGGATCACCCCGTATATCAGCACCTATGAGACTTACGGTGACAAGGAGGTCCGGATCTCGGAGCTTGAGCTGGGAATTGGGGATTATTTGACTATTGTCAGCGATGGAGCGGTCCACGCGGGCGTGGGGACCATGCTCAACCACGGGTGGGAGTGGCCGCACATTGCGGCGTTCCTGAACCGCCAGCAGCCCAAATCCGCGGAGCTGATCTCGAAAACCTTGATTGAGACCTGCAACAACTTATACGGCGGCCTGCCCGGGGATGATACCAGCGTGGCTACCCTCATGCTGGTGGAGCCCAAGGTCACTCGGTTGTTTTCTGGGCCGCCGGTGCAAAGAGAGCAGGATCATGAGGTGGCGGCGCGCTTTGTTCAGGGGTCGGTAAAGCGGGTGGTCTGCGGCGGGACGGCGGCCAATTTGATGGCCCGGGAGCTGAACCGCGAGCTGCGGTGCGAGATGGATTATTATGAGCCGTCCATTCCGCCGATCGCCCACATCAAAGGCATTGATCTGGTGACGGAGGGCGTCCTGACGCTGAAGCGGGTGTCAGAAAGGCTGGAGGACTACGCCGCCGGGCAGATTATATCCTTTGGGAAGCCGGACGCGGCTACGCTGCTTCTGAACCTGCTGATCAATGACAGTACGCATATTGAGTTTTGGATTGGGAAGGCCATTAATCCCGCCCACCAGAATCCGGATTTTCCATTTGAGCTGAGCATCAAGCAGAATATTTTGGACAGGATCATTGCGACCCTTAGGAAGATAGGGAAGATTGTGATGATTCAGTATGTGTGAGGATTTTAGAGATTGGTTGGGGTGTGGTTGAAGAGTGGTTGGAGTGTGGTTGGAGAGTGCTGGAAGAGTGAATGAAAGATTTGTAAAGATGGATTTTTAAAAATGAATACGTAAAGATTGTTTGGAAGTGGTTTGGAAAATGTTTGAAAATGAGGTGGTCGTTGTGAGAACCTTTGAGAATCAAGTGCAGCTCGTCAAATATGAAGTTTTGAAAGAGGTCGCCAGGCTGACCTTTCAGGATCAGCTGGAGGCACTTTATGTGCGGATCCCTAATGTTGTGAATCCGGGGCCGGAACCCAGATTCAGGTGCTGTATCCATCATGAGCGGGCTGTGACCAAGGAGCGGATCAAAATGGCCATGGGTGGCACGCCGGCGATCCCGGGGGTTGTCGAAGTCCTGGATGCGGCCTGCGATCAGTGTCCTGTCAGCCGCTACAAGGTGACAGAATCCTGCCGGGGCTGTCTTGCCCACCGCTGCCAGGCGGCCTGTCCGGTTGGCGCGATTCAGGTGCTCCAAGGCAAGGCGATGATCGATGAAAGCAAGTGCGTGGAATGCGGGCGCTGCCAGTCGGCGTGCCCCTACAACGCCATTGTAGACACTCTGCGCCCCTGTATGAAGGCTTGCCCGGTGGAGGCGCTTTCCATCAATGCTCAGAAAAAAGCGGTGATCGATTATAAGAAATGCATCCAGTGCGGGGCTTGCGTGTATAACTGTCCCTTTGGAGCAATTCAGGACAAATCTGAAATTGTGCCCATTATTCGAAAGCTGATGGCCGCTCGGCAGCCCGGCGCGCCGCAGGTTTATGCGGTCATTGCCCCGGCGTTCGCGTCCCAGTTTAACTATGCGAATCTTGGGCAGATCATCACCGGCATTAAGCGTCTGGGATTCAGAGATGTGGTAGAGGCAGCCCTGGGCGCGGATCTGGTGGCGGTGCATGAGGCTGGGGAGCTCCTTAGTCATTTGGAGCACCACCGGTATATGACGAGTTCTTGCTGCCCGGCTTTTGTGGACTTTATTCACAAGAAGCATCCTCAGGTTCTTGAAAATGTCTCTGGGACCGTGTCCCCCATGATTGCGGCGTCGAAGCTCATCAAAGCGGTGGATCCGGCTGCAGTGACGGTGTTCATAGGCCCGTGTATTGCCAAGAAGGCAGAAAAGGCGCTGCCAGAGCTCGCAGGGATCACGGATTATGTGATGACCTTTGAGGAATTGATTTCATTACTGGATGCCCGGGAGATCCGCCTTGAAGAGCTTCCGGAGTCGCCGATGAACAACGCTTCCTACTACGGGCGGATCTTTGCCGGTGCAGGGGGCCTGTCCAAGGCGGTGGTGGCCACGGCGCTGAAATTGACACCTGCTTCAGACGTGAAAGTCGTTGCTGTCGCCGGCGATGGCATCAAGGCCTGCGACAAGCTCTTGAAGCTGGCAAAGGCCAATCGTCTGGAAGGCAACTTCATTGAAGGGATGGCCTGTGAGGGCGGGTGCATCAAGGGTCCTGTGGCGCTGCATCATGGCGCGAAAGATTTGAAGGCGCTGGAGGCATACGCGAAGCTGGCGCTCGAAGAGGATGCCATTGCTGCTACGAGGATTTTTGACGATGTGGAGATTGCTTTGGGGCGGAAGTTGGAAAAGCGTGTGGGATAAGGATAGTGGAAAGAGGGCTGCCGATAGTCGTTTAAATGACCATCGGCAGCGTTTTTTGTTGTGTTCTTTTGGAACGAAGGATATGGAAGTGGGTGGTATCCCCACTGAGAATGGATATCGCAAGCTCTGGCACTGAAATGAACTTGGTGTCAGGCACTCAGTTGAACTTGGTGTCAGGCACTCAGTTGAACTTGGTGTCAGGCACTCAGTTGAACTTGGTGTCAGGCACTCAAGTGAACTTGGTGTCAGACACTCAAGTGAACTCGGTGTCAGACACTCAATTGAACTCGGTGTCAGACACCATACTTAAATTACATAGGTTGACGAGTGAAGAATCTCGTGCTACAATAATATCGAAATACGATAACGAAAAACGAAATTGAAAAGCGAAATCACCTAATACCACAATCAAAGCGAGGTCCCTATGAGCGGATACGTCAATAAAAGACTGTTTCAAGGCTTTATCCTCCTCCATATCCTGCACCACGCCAGCGAAACGCCGGTGTTCGGGAGCTGGCTCATTGAAGAGCTTTCGGAGCATGGGTACAAGCTCAGCCCTGGAACGCTCTATCCCATCCTGCACCATTTGGAAGAAGAGCAGCTTCTGGAGCACTATGAGGAAAACGTCAATGGAAAGATCAGAAAATACTATGTCACCACGGAACAAGGTCTGTCGGAACTTAACGAAGCGAAGCGCTACCTCACCGAGCTGACTAAAGAGATTGGCATCCTGGAGGTCTAACATGTTTGAAATTCGAAATTTAAAATATCAAGAAGTCCTCGAGATCCCAGAACTCAGCATCAAGCCGGGCGTGACGGTCATAGCAGGGGCCAGCGGCAGCGGAAAGACCACGCTACTCCGGCTCCTCAATAAATCCATTTCACCTACAGAGGGGAGCATCACTTACAACGGTACGGAGCTGAAGGAGATCCCGTCAGTGAAACTAAGACGTGAGGTCCTTCTACTCTCTCAGCAGCCTGCGATCTTTAATGGCGACCTCAGACACAACCTGGAGATTGGCTTCAAATTTCAGAATAAAGCGCTGCCGTCAGAGAAAGCAATGCTGGAAATGCTGCAGCAGGTCCATTTGAATAAAACGCTGGAGACTGAGGTGCGACTTTTGTCGGGTGGGGAGAAGCAGCGGCTAGTCATCGCCAGAGTATTTTTACTAGCGCCGGCGGTCTTCCTGCTGGACGAGCCATCCTCGGCGCTGGACGACGTCACGGAGGAATCCGTCATCAGGCTGGTGGTGGAAAAGGCGCGCCGGGACGGGCAGTCCATCATCATGGTGACCCATTCCAAGGCGGTGGCGGCGCAGTTCGCAGACGAGATCATTGAACTTGAGGACGGAAAAATAAAAGACAGGGGGGCGAGGTCATGAGCGGTGTCATGGAGCTTTCCATTTGGCAGGTAGCACTGTCCTATGTTTTCGTTCTGGTAGTGCTGGGCATCCTCATCAAACGGGGGATCCGCAGGGAGCGAGAGCTGCTGCTGGCGTCCCTCAGGATGACGGTGCAGCTGATCCTGACGGGCTACGCGCTCACTTTCATCTTTGGAACGCCCAGCCCATGGCTCACGCTGCTGATCATCAGCTTCATGGTGGCCTACGCGATCCGGACAGTGTTTCAGAAGTTCAAGGGTCGCCTGTCAACCTCTTTGAAAAAGACCGTTGCAGGCGCCATGGCGGCTGGGACTTTTTCTTGTATTTTCTACTTTATACTGGTCGTGATCCAAATTGATCCCTGGTATCAGCCCCAGTACTTCATCCCCCTTGCGGGCATGATGATTGGGAATTCCATGACGGGCATCTCCCTGGGGGTAAAATCCCTGCTGGATGGCATGACGACCCAGCGCCAGCTTGTGGAGGAAGCGCTAAACCTGGGGGCGACCCCAAAGATGGCCACCCACGACATCATTAACTCCACCTTTGACGCGGCGATCATGCCGACCATCAATGCCATGCTGGGCATGGGCGTCATCTCCCTGCCGGGCATGATGACGGGCCAGATCTTGTCCGGGACAGCGCCCACCACGGCGGTCATGTACCAGATCGCCATCATGCTGGGCATCCTGGGGGCGGTGTCGCTGACGGTCATTCTCCTGCTGCAGTTTGGCTACAAGAGCTTCTTCAACGATCAGGATCAGCTGGTGTGATAAAGACAAAAGCTTCTGCCGATGGTCACGAATCTCCCAAGCAAAGGGGTATCCTAAACCGATGTGCTGCCACCAGAAAACCTTATAACTAAGGAGGCATTATGAACAACCATAAATGGAACAGCTTTCTCAAAGACGTCTTTGTATGTTCACTCGGCGCCTATGGCGGCCCGGAGGCCCATATAGGCGTATTTATAGATCAATTGGTCACCAAAAAGAAGCACTTGACCGAGGAAGAGCTGATCGAGCTCGTCGCGCTGTGCAGCATCCTGCCTGGCCCGACCAGCACTCAGACCATAGTTGCTGTTGGCCACAAAGTGGGCGGTCCAATGCTGGGCTTCCTGACCATGCTGGTCTGGTCACTTCCGGTACTAACGCTGATGACAATTCTGTCATTTTTGTATCAATTCCTCGACTTGCTTAATATTTCGACTGACAGCCTTAGGTATATTGGCCCGCTGGCGGTGGGCTTTATCGTTGTCGCCGCGTTCAAGATAGGCAGGAAGGTCGTGACCAATCGTCTGACGGCCATTCTGATGATTTTTGGCGCTGTGACGACCTACTTCATCAGATCTCCCTGGATTTTCCCGATGGTCCTATTAATCGGCGGCGCCATCAGCGTGCTGGCGTCAGGTGAAAGAAACGTATGGAACCACGTGAAGCTGAGCCCGCCATGGCGCTATTTGGCGGCATTCGCAGGGATCGCTCTCGGAAGTGTCATTTTGACCCTGACTTGGGACAATATCTTGGTGCACCTCTTTGAAAGCTTCTATAGATATGGCTACCTGGTTTTCGGCGGCGGACAGGTCGTCGTGCCGGTGATGTACAGTGAAATGGTGGACATCCGCCAATATATGAACAACCAGGAATTCCTGACGGGTTACGGTCTCGTGCAGGGCCTCCCGGGCCCAATGTTCAGCTTCAGCGCCTATGTGGGCGGCATGGCTGCCAGAAACTACGGGACGTTTACTCAGGTGATGGCGGCTGTGTTGAGCGGCATCGGCATTTTCCTTCCGGGCCTGCTGCTAATCTACTTCGTTTATCCCGTCTGGGAGCGCCTAAGGCAGATCCGGGGCATCAAGATTGCCCTGAAGGGGATCAATGCCATCGCGGGCGGCATGATTGCCGTGGCCGCGGTGATTGTCATGCAGAAGAGCGGTTTTCAGCTAGACAACTTGCTGGTGTCGGCGGTCACGATTGTCCTTTTACTGACGAAGAAAGTTCCTGCGCCAATCATAGTGCTGCTGGCACTGGTGGCGGGGTTTGTGAGGTGAAGGTAAAAAAAGGTAGGAAGCCGGTGCCGGACACCGCCTTCCTCCAGTCGAAGCTTGGAAGCCGGTTTCCCAGGAACCGTCTTCCAAGAAGGAAACACCCCCTGAACCAACAGGCCGGCGGCCTGTTGGTTCAGGGGGTGTTTTTCCTTGTAAGCGTATCCCAACTGAGAATGATTTTCGCAAGCTCTGGCACCGGATTTATTTTCGTCCGCGTCACCAAGTCCAACTCTGTCCGCGTCACCAAGTTGAAAGTTGTCCGCGTCACCAACTCCAACTTTGTCCGCGTCACCAACCTCACAACACCTCATGCCGGAAATCCTTTCAATATTCTTTAGCCTTTTTATAGACACCTGTCTGATATTAATACTATAGGGAGGCGATTTAATGTTTAAACGGAACGTTGGCACTCAAATTGAGAAACTTTTAGGCCTGGAACGCAAACTTGTAGGCGTGAAATTTATATTCGACAAGCGTGACTTTGAGGAAGAGTCTGCACCAAGAGTAAAGTACAAAATGTCCTATTGCAGTATGGTCAGAATGGCTTCTGAAGGAAAGAGCTTCAAGGCTGATCTGGACAATTTTCTGTGTGTGGGCTCGGCCAAAGCACTGGGACTCGTCAAACCTGATGCCCGGGCCATCTCCGGAAGAATTTATTATAGCTTCGGGATTTATGACAGCCTGGGGACGGCAAGAAATGTTCAGAAAGACGTTACATTTCTCGATCATGAGGCAACAGCGGTGGTAGTCAAGCCGCTGGAGGCTTTTGAGAACCGTCCGGACGTGGTATTGATGCTGGTCAATCCTTATCAGGCCATGCGCGTGACACAGAGCTACGTGTACTACAGGGGAACACCAAAGAATATCAAAATTGCTGCCAACTCCGGGATCTGTTCAGAATGCACCGCGACGCCCTATGACACCAATGACATGAATGTGTCCCTCCTTTGTTCCAACACCAGGTATGCAGCCAAATGGCACGACTATGAAATGGGCATTGGCCTGCCGTATGGAATGCTGAGCATGATCCATGATGGTCTGGTGAAGACCGTTAATCCATGCGAACCCAACGAAAGAAAAGAGGCCATTCTGGAACGCCTCGGAGATGACGAAGTCGCTGGGAAGATCATGATCAACAGCACTTACTTTAAAACCTCAGGTAATGACCTGTAGGGCAACAATACAGAAAAGTTAAAATAGTTTGATTTATTAGACGATTTGAAGTCGGCACTAAGATACAGTGATTTTGTGAAAAGAAAGACATATCGCTTCTTTGATTCAAGTTTAGGGCTTTGGATCAAGGATGGTAAGCGGGAGGCAGAGATGAAAATTAACCTGACCATTAATCATGAAAATAGAGAAGTTGAGGTCGAACCCCTCGAGAGACTGATAGACATGCTGCGCAACCGTCTTGGATTGACCAGCGTCAAGGAAGGCTGCGGCGAAGGCGAGTGCGGCGCGTGCACTATTATTGTGGATCAGAGGGCGGTAACGTCATGCACCATGCTGGCAGTGCAGGTCAACGGGTGTGAGGTGCTGACGACGGAAGGGCTCCAGCAGGGTGGTGAACTGGACAGACTTCAGGAGGCGTTTATAAACAATGGCGCCATCCAGTGCGGCTATTGCACGCCGGGTATGCTGATGTCGGTCAAGGCGCTGCTGCTTCAACGGCCGGATCCATCCAAGGAAGAGGTCATAAAAGCGATAGAAGGCAATCTCTGCCGGTGCACGGGGTATCATCCCATCATCAAAGCGGTGGAATCTCTGAAGGAGGAAGCGGTTCATGGCCAATAAAATCATACAGCCGGATAATATGGCAGCTTTACTTGAATCCCTTCAGGGGACCGGCAAAAAAATCATGGTCGCCGGCGGAACCGACGTCATGATCCGCATGAGAGCCAATCCGCCGGAAGAGGCATTGATTATTGATCTGTCCCATATGGAAGCGCTGAAAAGCTGTGACATTAACGAAGAAGGGCTCCGAATAGGCGCAATGTGCACCATGACAGAGCTCTGGGAATCACCGCTGGTACAACATGCTGCGAAAGTTCTATCCTGCGCGGCGTCCCAAGTGGGGTCCACTCAGATTCGGAATCGGGCGACCATCGGCGGAAACGTGGCTAACGCAGCCCAGTGCGCGGATACCATTCCGGCGCTGATCGCCCTGGATGCCAGTGTCGAGCTGATGAAAGCAAACGGGGCGACGAGAAGGATGAAAGTCGAGGCGTTTGTGACGGGGATTGGAAGAACCCTGATCGACGAAACCGAAGTGGTGACGGCATTTCTCATACCTGCCTGGAACTTAGGCAAGGCAGGCGGCTACTGTAAGATTGGCTCGCGGGCGTCTGTGACCATAGCTAAAGTCAATTGCGCCGGGATTTTCAGCTTCAGCGGCGGCGTCATCAGAGAGGCCAGAGTGGCATTCGGATCACTTGGGCAGAGAGGCTTCCATTCAAGCCTGGTCTCTGAGGGACTAACCGGCATGACGCTGGATGCACTAAAGACAGAGGCATTTATTGAACTATTCGTCCAGCAGGTTGAACAGGCAATTCCGGGAAGAGCCTCACTGGCTTACAAGCGTTCGGCAGTGAAGGCGGTCGCGGTGTCTATAGTGGAACAGGCTATTTCAGAGTATCGAGGGTGATGGGATGGAAACAATAAAATATAATGTTGTCGGCCAGTCCGTCCTTCGGCTGGATGGTCTTGAAAAAGTTACCGGAACAATCAAGTATACAGGTGATTACACAGCAGCAGGCATGCTGTACGCCCGGCTGGTCACCTCAGATCAGGCAAGCGCGAAAATTTTGAGCATAGATTCAGCAGAAGCCCTTAAAGTGCCCGGCGTCGTAAAAATCTATACAGCCGCTGATGTGCCGAAAGTCCTCTATAGCGCACACAATTGGCTAATGGACATGAGCGACCTGGAGGACGAACCGCTGCTGACCATGGATCCCAAACATGACGGCGACCGGGTAGCCATAGTTGTGGCTGAGACTGACGAAGCAGCGATCACTGCAGCCCGCCGCATTCGGATTGACTATGAGCCGCGGCCAGCGGTGATCGACATAGAATCCGCGCTGGATGAAAGCACACCTGGTATTCACAGCTATGGCAATGTGCCTTTTGATACCGTTAAGGAGTTCGGAAGCTTTGATCAGGTCTTTTCAAAAGCGCCGCACATAATAGAAGACACAGTGACCACACCTGCCCAGCACCACGCAGCTATAGAATGCCACGTTTGTCTGGCTTCTATGGAGGATGGGGTCCTGACCCTTAAAACACCTTGTCAAATCACATTTCAAGTCCAAATGATGCTGTCGAGAATCACAGGGCTTCCAATGACCCAGGTCAGAATTATCAAAACGGCCACAGGCGGTTCCTTTGGCGGCAAAAGTCAACCGGTTCTCGAACCGCTGTGCGGCTATCTGGCCTATGATCTTAAGAAGTCGGTGCTCATGACCATGGACAGAGCTCAGAGCATAGTTTCCAGCAGAAGGCGCAACTCTGTCAGAGGCCGGATCCGGCTTGCTGTCAGTGAAGAGGGTAAAATCCTGGGCCGGGACCTGGATGTCGTGACGGATACAGGAGCCTATTTCAGCAATGGGGCCGCGGTTTCCATGGCCATGCTCAAAAAATCCGTCAGGCTCTACAAAATGGAAAGCCAGCGGTACCGAGCCAGAGCGGTCATCACAAATACGCCGGTAGGCGGCGCGGCCAGAGGTTACGGCTCGCCTCAGATTCATGCGCTCACGGAAATCAACATTGAGAACGCTGCCAGAGTACTTAAACTCGATCCCCTTGATTTTCGACTGGCCAACATTGTCAGCGGCAGCGACGCGGACCCCATGGGTGGTCCCGCCCTCGGGAACGTCCAGATTGAAGCCTGCCTGAGGCAGGGCGCTGCGCGCTTTGGCTGGAAAGAAAAATATTTTAAGGCTCCGGGCAGCGGCCGCTACAGAACAGGCGTCGGTATGGCGGCTATTGTTCATGGCAACGGCTATTTTGGCGGATTTCCTGAATTCACCGCCATTCAGCTGACCCTAATGCCGGATGGGACCATCCTGGTCAATTCTGCCCTTCATGACCTTGGGTGCGGCACACTGACTGTGGCGTCCCAGATCATTTCAGAAGCTCTGGGTGTAGTGCTTGAAAAAGTCAAAGTGCTTGAGGCGGATACCCTAAGGTCGCCCTATGATCCGGCCGGCACTCAGGCCTGCCGCGTGACCTTTGTCTGCGGTGAAGCCGCGAGGCAAGGTGCCGAGCAGCTGAAAGAAAAAATTCTCAAGCGTGCTTCTGAGCTTTTGGATTTGCCGATGGTCACATTACAGCTCAAAGACAGCATCATCACGGATCTTTCCGGCTTACCCCTTATGGATCTTCCGACATTGGCTTCGAAATGTCATCGAAGCTTTGGAGAAACCCTTTGTGTCAGCTTTGACTATCAGGCCAGTGCTAACCCTGGCTCCTATGGGGCGAACTTTGTTGAAGTGGAGGTGGATACCTGGACGGGCTTTGTACAGGTGAAGCAAATCGTTGCAGCCCATGACATTGGAAAAGCCATCAATCCGGAATTCGTCAGAGGACAGATCTACGGCGGAATCCAGATGAACCTGGGCTACGCGCTCTGCGAAGAAATTGTTCTGAACGAAGATGGCAGCGTGAAGAACAAAAGCTTTTCCAAGTATCACGTCATCAATGCGCCTTCAATGCCGCCCGTGGAGGTCATCCTCATAGAGGCGGGAGAACCGGGAGGACCCTATGGGGCGAAGAGTATTGGAGAATCCTCTTCCGTGGCCACGGCACCTGCGGTCATCAACGCCATCAATCACGCCCTCGGGACTCGGCTGTCAGTTTTACCGGCAACGCCGGAGCGCATTATTGAAGCGCTCAGTGATTACTAAGACACATGCTGCAGAAATAAGAAACCTTGAAAAATCATACGGAAATGGAGCGTGAACCAATGAACTAAAGAAGCGAACGATGATATAATTCAAGAACAGCAGTTTCATTCGGCCTTATTGTTTAACCGTGCATCATGCGTTTGTCACACCACGATAGTTTCGAAAAATACACATTGGAGTCATAGCATTCAGATCGTGAGGGAGGTAATTCTGTGAGCAATAAGCAAGAGTCGAAAGGGAATAAAAAGTTTAACCAGGGAACGAAGCTGGAAAAAAACGCCATCCGCTGGGAAGTTTTCGCGCCGGCCTATTTGGTCATTGGCAGTGCTGCTGTCATAGGCATCGTCAACAAAGAACTTTTAACAACGAGTGTCATGAACTTTTTCTTCTGGTCTCTGCGCAATTTCGGTTGGCTGTTCCAGTGGACCATTATGGCCGCGTTTGTCTTTACCGTGATTATGATGTTTTCCAAGTATGGCAACATTCGTCTGGGTGGGAGAAACGCCAAGCCTAAATTCAGCTTTGGTACCTGGTTCGCCATGACCCTGACAGGCGGGGTAGCCACCGGCATTGTCACGTGGGGTGTCAATGAGCCCTTGATCTATTACGGAAACGTCTGGGGCGAGCTGAATACACTGGGGATTGAGCCTAATACCACTCAAGCGGCTGTCTTTGCCATGGCGCGTTCCTTCTATAACTGGACTTTTGTCCCTTACGCGATCTATGCCTTCTGCGGACTCTTAGTCGCTTACATTTACTTTAATAAGCGGGAGCGTCTGGCTGTCACGTCCACCTTGAAGCCGCTTTTTGGAGAGAAGGTCACTAAAGGTTTATTTGCCGGCATCGTGGATATGCTCGCTATGCTGGGTCTTGCCATCGGCATAACTACAGGCATTACCATGTGTATTACCTTAGTCATGTCGGGCTTAAAAGGTGCCTACGGTATTGAATCCAGCGTTCCGCTGTTTGCAGGGATTGGTATTTTCATCATCTGTATGTTCACGTTTTCATCTTATGTGGGCCTTGAAAAAGGTCTTGCAAGACTTGGCAAAATGAACGCATGGTTCTATTATTTCCTTTTGGCACTTCTGTTCGTCACGGGTCCAACGGTCTACATTCTTAGAATTGGCACAGCAGGTGTTGCGGAATGGCTTCAGAATTTCTTCCGCTGGGGACTTGATCCTATCGACATAGGCGGTGAAGCGCTGACCATGTATTGGACGCTTTTCGACTGGGCATTCTGGGTTGGCTTCGCGCCTGTTACCGGCATCTTCCTGGCTATGATTTCCTATGGACGTACTATTCGTGAATACATGATCGTGAACTGGATTCTTCCATCAATATTTGGTATTGTCTGGTTCTCCGTCTGGGGCGGCAGCGCTATTCATATGCAAACCACTGGTGTTGTGGATCTCATCAACGTCATCAATGAAGGCGGCGCGGTCGCGGCCCTTTGGGCATTCCTCGACAACCTGCCGTTTGGCCTGGGCAGAATTATTATTCCATTTAACATAGTCGTCATTTTGGTTTCCTTTATTACTGCGGCGGATGCGACTTTGACCAATATTGGTTCAATGTGTATGAAGGACGTTCCTATCGGCACCGAACCACCTGCGATGGTCAAAGTGGTTTGGGGTGTAGCCCTTGGCGCTGTCGCCATTGTTATGGCAGCCTTCGGCGGCGGGGTTCAAGGCGTCGACGGTGTCAAGGCATTGGCGGCCGCGAGTGGATTTGTCGTGTTGTTCATTTTCGCCATTCAGTTGGTGTCGTTCTTTAAGTGCTGGTTCATGGACAGGATCATTGAAGAACCTGATGACGAGCCCTCGGGTGAAATCATGAAGTCTGAAACACTGGTACCGGTGGCGGAGGAATAGCCTTTTATGACTTCGAGAAACGGGCTGATCCCTTCGGGATGAAGCCCGTTTCTAAATGACTATTTATCTGAGTGATGCAAATTCTGCCAGATCAATAAAGAAGCGCAGGAAATGGAGGAAGACAAAAATGAAAATGATTTTGGACGGCCGCAATCTCACTCTGGAAGAGGCTTACAGGATTTCAACCGGCAGCGTTCAGCTTGAGATTGCCAGCGAAACTATTGAACAGCTGCAGAAGACCAGAGATCTGGTCTACCGGCTGGCAGACAGTGATGTGCCAATTTATGGGTTCACCGTGGGTGTAGGCTGGAACAAAGATAAGCATGTCTTCGGGAGTTTTTTTGAGCAATATAATAGGAATCTGATTTATGCCCATTGCTGTTCGATTGGACCAGCACTTTCAGAAGAGAAGGTCAGAGCGGTACTCCTGGCGCGTCTGAATACGCTATTAAGCGCCAGAACCGGCATTCAACTCGAAATTGTTGAAATGTACAAGGAATTTCTGAACCGCGGCATCCATCCGGTCATTCCTGCCAGAGGCAGTGTTGGTGAAGGCGATATTGTCAATCTGTCACATGTTGGGCTGGCAATGATTGGTGAAGGGGATGTGTTCTACAAGGGCAGCCGTGTGGCAGCTATGGAAGCACTTGAAGCTGAGGGGTTGAAGCCTATAGTTCTCGGACCTAAGGACGGACTCTCTATTGTCTCTTCCAACGCCCTCGCAGCGGGAACCGGTGCCTTGGTATTTGAGAAGGCCAAACGCCTTACAGAAGTGGCCAATGCCGTCTATGCGCTTTCCGTGGAAGGGCTGGATGGGAATATCACGCCGCTCAGACCTGAACCGAACGCAGCCAGAAGAATGAAATCTCAGATCCTATGTGCTGAGAGCATGCGAAAACTTCTGGATGGCAGTTATCTCGAGAAGAAGGGCATCACCAAAACGCTGCAGGATCCGCTGGGTTTCCGCTGTGCCTCAGCAATCAACGGAACGGTTCTGGATGCACTTGACTATATTCGGGAATTATTGACCATCCAGCTCAATGCTACAGATGATAATCCTTGTATTATTCTTGAAAATGAAGAAATTATCTCTTGCTGCAACTTTGAAATCACGAATTGGGTGCTTGGTTTTGAAATGCTGGGGCAGGCAGTGGCGCATCTGGCCAGAAGTGCTTGTCACAGAACGATTAAACTGTCCACACCGCAGTTCACAAACTTGTCCAGATTTTTAAGTCCGCGTGAAGGCGAAGTCCAGGCGTATCAGACGATTCAAAAGCCGTTTACCTCTTTGGACGGTGAGATCCGCCATCTGATGAATCCGGCTAATACAGACTACTTCTCTGTTGCTGGAGACATTGAAGACCATGCGACCAATGCGCCTTATGTCATCGAAAAGACAGAGAAAATTATTGACAACGCCTTTTATATTTTAGGGATCGAGGCAATGCACGCAGCACAGGCTGTCGATCTGAGAGCGGGCATTGAGATGGGCAAGGGTTCAAAATTGATTTACAATGCGATTCGTGATAAAGTACCATTTTTGTCAATGGATAGGCCGCTGACACCGGATATTCAGGCAGCTTATGAAGTTCTAAAGAGTGATGAGCTTCTTGATGGACTCAGGGCAATTGCAGGAGAACTGTAAGCTGTAAACTTTTGATTCAAAATAAGAAAGGACGACCTAAGTGTTCGAGCTCCTCGAACCACTAAGGTCGTCCTTTTTTTGCCTGCTTTAATTGAAGTGACTGCATTCTCCGCAAATGCTGTGAATATCCTGAAGCACCTTCTTTTCGTAAGTGAAACTATCATTGTCAGTAAAGTAGCGAATGGCGGCTTTGCAGTAACTATTGTCATTAAAATTGAGGTAATTGCTTAAAATCTTAGTGGGCTTGTTGTGTCGCGCCAGGCTGCAGAGCTCGGCTTTTACCCGCAGCATTAAGCCGGTTTCATAAACCCGACCTAACAGCGTTGCTTGCTCGTCAGCTTTCTTCAAATACTCCAGGCAGCGCTTATAATTGCCTTCCCGATAGCTGATCAGCGCCCAATAAGCATAAGCGGGGACTTGTCCCCATTTGAAATCCAGGTGATCGTAGAAATCAACAGCTCTGCTGAGATTTTCTGCGGCCTCGTCCATTCTGTCGGCATCATATAAGGCAATGCCTTTGCCGCATAAGATGAGCGGCAAATGGCTGATAAAACCTTGGTCGACACAAATTTTATCAGCCTTGAGATACCAGTTTAATGCGCCGTCGGTATCATTTTGCAGTCGTCTGCTCTCACCAAGATAATAATACGACGCGACGAGATTCAACGCGTAGGGCTCTCTATATTCAGATCTGCTGAAAATTTCAGCAGCGCTCATCAGGAGTTCCTCGCCGTGCTTGAACCGGTTCATCAGCAGCATGAGATAGCCTTTCAGGCGGATGAGTACGCCGAGCTCGCCTTTATCGGCATGATTCCTGAAAATTTGAAAGGCTTGATTGACATAGATCTCCATCATCTGAATCCGGCGTTGATTGATGCAATGAAAAATTAATTGAAGGTAACCTTTGTACACAAAATCCATCAAGTTCAGTTTTTGAGCAAGGCTAATCATGGTCTGGGTCAGTGAATAGCCTAGATCGACATCTCCTTTAATCAGGTGGTAACGACTGATCATGTTGAGATACTCTATCTGGATCAGGCCCTGAGTTTCTGCCTCTGGTACAATTTTCATCAGTGTATCTATTCTCTCAATTTCCCGCTCAATAAAGGACGTGTTATAGTCCTGCCGACTGTGCATTCTGAGGATTGCCTGGTCTCGAATCCGAGGGAAGAGTTCGTGACTGAGCTCAAGATAGTCGAATAGATTCAGGATTCTGTACTGGAGTTGGGAACGTTTGTCTCCACTCTTTTCAAAATGATAGATTAGTTTTGGGTAAATAAGACGGTCTGATGGTTTTCCGGTAAGCTGATCGCGGAAATACTCCCCGATACGCTTATGAAGAAGTCTTCGCTTGGTAGCGCTTTGACCTTCATAGATAAAGTCCTTCAATTTCTGATGGGAAAAGGAGTACTGGAGTTCATTGGTATCAAGGGGTACTTCTCGGATCATATCGCTCTGTATAAGTTCTTCAGCAATGTCCAGCAGGACTAGATCGTCCTTGCCGGTAAGGGCGGATATGTCTTCCCATGAGATCATTTCGGGAAATATGGAGAGCAGTTCTGCTAATTTTCTGGCATCCTCACTTAAACGGTTGAAACGCGAACTAAAGATATGGCGAATTTTCTGAGGAAGCTCTTTGAAAGATTTGTGTCCTTGCAGGCACTTAAGTATTTCGGTCAAGTAAAGCGCGTTACCCTCTGATTCGGAATAAATTATGGTTTGAGTTTGAGGATCAAGAGGCATACCCTCTAGATAGGCTGAAATAAACTGATCTGTTTCATCTTTTGAAAAGCGTTGAAGCTCAATATGATCGAAGTTCTTCAGACGTCTTAGATTGGAAGCTGTATACCAGGCAACATCAGTGCTGGATGATCGTATGGTGGTGATAAACATCAGATCTCTTCCGGTGCCGGACTCTGAAGCCAGACGTCCTAGAATATCAAGGCTCCATTCGTCCAGCCACTGGATATCTTCAAGACAGATTAGAACTTGACCATGCTCTCGAATTTGTGTAATGAGTTCCACGAGGCCTCTCAGAATCGCAGAAAAATAAAGGGGGTCCTGTCTGTCAATCTGAGCAGATGAGGTACTGTTGTCAGGCTGCATAAAAGGCGGGAAGGCTTTTGATAAAATGTCCATGTAGACGCCATCAGGTTTAAGGTCGTTTTGCTCAAGCAAGTCGCCCAATCTCATCACCAGGGGATGCCAAGCACTTAGCCGATGGTTTTCATCACCTTCATGACAAGTGGTTTCAATAACTCGGCAGCCTAATCCCTCTGATAATTCGGAGAATTTTCTCAACAATGTTGTTTTGCCGACACCGGCTTCACCGGAGATTAGCACAAGACCGGATTGCTGCTGGTCCGCGACATTTTGGCGGAACTGATTCAGTCTTTCCATTTCGTCTCCTCGTCCAATAAAGTGAACGGGAGACGGAAGGTTGTTCTTATTTGGGGTTCTTCGCTTACCCAAGACACTTTTAAAGAGCTGAACGGTTTCAGGTTCAGGTTGTAACGAAAGTTCAGCATCCAAAACTTTTTCGAGTTGATTATAGAGTTCAATACTGCGGCTGATTTGATTCGCTTTCTCATAATGCAGCATCAGAGCCCTTACGGAGGCTTCGTCATAAGGGTCGAGTCGGATCAGGCGCTTATAAAGGAATTCCGGATCTCCTCCGGTTTTCAGTACTTCAACAAGCTTTGCCTTAATCTCGCTGACTGTCTGTTCACGAAATGCGTCTCGGGTAAAAGAAATCCATTCATCAAAGGCCGGGATATCTTTAACGACAAAATCCTGAAGAAATTCTTGATCGTTTTCGACAGCTGTCATCAGATCGGATTCGAACTGGATCTGTTCTGAAAGTGTTATCATACGCTGTCCCAGATTTTCAAAAACTTGAAAGCCAAAAGCCTGACGTATGGAATAAAGGGCGTTTCTCAGGTTTTTTCTGGCGTTTTCTTCAGGCTCATCCGGCCAGAATACGGCCATGAGCCTGAAGCGGTCTGCGGTCTTGTGATAGACTGCATAATAAAAAACTGCTTCTGCCTTTTGATACTTAAATGAAATTGTTTTGTCGTTCAAAGTGACGCTGGGAATCCCGAGGAAATTGACTTTGACCTTCATGGACTTGTCTCCTTAAATGTGGCTGAAGCCTTGAAAAATTGGGGATATAGTCTCTCTTATACTATACCATATGGTGGGTGGGAGGACTAGAAACATGAGTGTGAAGGCGGGTTTGGAAATGAAAATTTAAGTCGGTATGGGATGGAAGGAAGCCGGTGTCAGACACCACCTTCCTCCAATTGAAGCTTGGTTGCCGGTTTCCCAGGAACCGTCTTCCAAAAGGAAACACCCCCATAACCAA
>Ga0302241_1000769_pt1 | contig 26506 bp, 23 predicted proteins | sample AAG_UR_Arg_MG_FD_193532 | JGI IMG/M metagenome (GOLD analysis project Ga0302241, IMG submission 193532) | Enriched activated sludge microbial communities from anaerobic digester in WTTP, New Holstein, Wisconsin, United States - AAG_UR_Arg | ecosystem: Engineered > Bioreactor > Anaerobic >... | reverse complement strand
AACCGGCGGACAAACTGGTGGAGAAACCGGTGGTCAAACCGGCGGTGAAACCGGTGGTCAAACCGGCGGAGAAACCGGCGGACAAACTGGCGGTGAAACCGGTGGTCAAACCGGCGGAGAAACCGGCGGACAAACTGGTGGAGAAACCGGTGGTCAAACCGGCGGACAAACCGGTGGACAAACTGGCGGAGAAACCGGTGGTCAAACCGGCGGAGAAACCGGTGGACAAACCGGCGGGGGAAACGGTGGTCAAACTGGTGGTCAGACTGACATAAAAACAGAATCACCTGAGACTACTTCGAAGTCTACTCAATCCAACACCTCAGGCAATCTTGAAACCGTCATTGGCGCACCAGTTCCGCTTGCTAATGCAACACTGAATGAAACAACTCAGGAAACTCCGGATGTCATGGAAGAAGTTCAAGAAAATATGACACCACTTGCAGCGCAAATCCCTGAAAAGCTTCCTCAAACCGGTGAAGTGCCGCCGACAGCAATTTACTCAATAGGCACACTTCTTATGGGATTGGGAATTGGATTAAGAAAAAAGTTCTAATAGTATTGAAACGATCCGACGAACATGAACTTTAAAGATCGACACAGTAAGGCGTCTCTGTTGATGGAGGCGCTTTTTTTTATGTGTTGAATGGTGAAGTCAAAGACCGTTAAAGAAATAATTATGATCCCAAGTTTTCAGAATTCATGCTATATTATACAGAATACATAATACAAGGCGTGCGTATTCAACAAATTTTAATTCTGAAAGCTGGAGGTTGTTATAGATGGGACTGCATGTCATAGATGAAGCAAAACGCTGCTTAAAGTGCAAGACGCCGAGGTGTGTCAAGGGGTGTCCGGTGGGAACGGCAATTCCGGAGATGATTGGGATGCTGCTGGAGGGTCGGATTGGCGATGCCGGCAAGATGCTGTTTGACAACAATCCATTGTCGTTGGTGTGTTCGCTGGTCTGCCCCCATGAAGCTCAGTGCGAAGGGCACTGTGTGCTTGCGGCCAAGGGGACCCCGGTTCACATCAGCAGTATAGAGAATTACATCTCCAATTATAGTTTGGATATGCTGCCTTTGGCTGCGGGGGTGGGGGATTTGGGGACCATCGGCATAGTGGGCTCTGGGCCGGCGGGGATCACGCTGGCGTTCATTATGGCGCTGAAAGGGTATAAGGTCACCATTTTTGACATGAATGACAAGATTGGGGGCATTTTGCACTATGGGATTCCGGAGTTCAGGCTGCCCAAGGAGATCATTGCGCGGCTGGAGCGGAAGCTGATCGAGCTGGGGGTGGTGATTCGGCCGAACGTGTTGATTGGGCCGGTGCTGACGGTGGACGACCTGTTTCGGGACGGGTACGACGCACTATTTATAGGAACGGGGGTCTGGAATCCGCGGAAGCTGGGCATCAAGGGCGAGCCCCTGGGGCATGTTCATTTTGGGATCGATTATCTGAGGAATCCAGGCGCCTACAGGCTTGGGGACCGGGTCGTCGTGATTGGCGCCGGCAATGTTGCCATGGATGTGGCGCGCACTATCTTGAGGCACGGTGTGCGGGATGTGACGATTATGGCGCGGTCGGGGCGGGAACGACTATCGGCCAGGAAACATGAAATTGATTATGCTGAGATCGACGGAGTCAAGTTCGAGTACTACAAGGCGCCGGTTGAGATTAATGCGGGTGGCGTGGTTTATAACGAGACAGCCCTGACGCCTGAGGGGATCACTCTGGTTGAGGGAAGCCGCGGGCTGCTTGAGGCAAGTGCTGTGATCATTGCGGTGAGCCAGGGGCCAAAGTCGAACATTGTCAATTACACCGAGGGGATTCAGATTGATCATCGTGGGCTGATAGTGACGGATGAAGATGGAAGGACGACACGGCCAGGAGTCTTCGCGTCTGGGGATGTGGTAACCGGGGCCCGCACGGTGGTTGAGGCGGTGAAATATACAAAGCAAGTGGCGGAGATGATGGATGCCTATGTTCAGGGGGCGAGACGTGGCACAGAAACTGAGGCTGAGGTATAGGCGCGCTGAAAGGTGAGTGCTGTGGGTGGTTGCGGGCTGCCGCGGTGGTTGAGAACCGTTATCGCAAGCTCTGGCACCAAAACGGAGTTGGGGACGCGGACAAAAACGAAACTGGTGACGCAGACGGAAATGAAATTTCCATTAAAATACCATTAAACGTCACAATTCAGGTTTATAACTCATAAAAACGGGCATACTGGAAATGTGTGGCTGCGACAGGTCAACCCACTCTAGTTTTATTCATGTCATAGTCATAAACAGGAGGTCGTTGGATGTTTGACTTTTTTGTCGTGGTAGTCGCCTGGGGAGTGCTTGGAGGCATATTTGGCTCTGCCTGCAAGTCGCTGGCGCTCCGCAGCGGTCGTGGCTATGAGGCCGACCGTTGGTTCTGGATTGGCTTCTTTTTTGGCTTCAACGCGCTTTTGATATTGTGGATCTTGGGCTGGAATCAGCCCATCTCAAGCGGCAGCAGTGATCAAGCCTCGGCGAAACAGCTCAGCGCTTCCAGCTTCCCGTATGATCAGTTCCGTCTATAGGGGGATCGTCAGATGAAGAAAAATTTGAAAAAAGCCATCCGGTTTCTGATGGTGTTTTCTGCCGTTGAGGCAGGCGCGTATCTGTTCTTGTCACGCAGAACTATGGACAGCTTCAATTTTGAATTCTTTTTCTTCGTTTGGGCGTTTCTGGCCTTGATAACGCCGCTGGTGCTGTTCTTTGGGGTTGAGAGCCGCGGCAACTTTCTTGCCATGGGGCGGGTGTATGATCACAACAACGTCAACACTATGGATCAGATGGCGCCTAAGTCGGCTCTTTCGCAGGCGGCACCGCTCTTAGCGCTTCTGGGTGCTTACGCTGCGCCGTTTGTGGTGAATCTGATGCTTTACATTATCATCATGTCGTGAATTTTAAGGAGGTGAGGTTGGTGGTTGAATGACCATCGGCAGCATCTCTATTTTCTTTTTTTGTGCCCCTGGTCACCCGCAGAAAGCCCATAGCCATTGGTGTCCAGCCCCCTCAAATGTTATACTGTAAAAAAGGTTTATTGGAGGTCAACATGGAGCTGCGCGTGCTGAGGCCGGGCGAGACTGGCGACTATATAAAGTTTGTGAAGCAGCTGAATAAAATGGACCCCCTGAGAAGGGACATCATGAGCACGACCCTGGAGACGATTCTGTCTGGCAAGGGCGTCATGGCAAAGTCGGCGTTTCTTGAACCGGTGCTGGTCGTGGATGGGGGGAGACCTGTGGCAGCTTGCGTTTTTGCCCAGGTGGACCGCATGGCCGAAGTCCTTCAGCTGGCGTGCTTTGAAGCTCTGGAGGGTCAGGAAGAGGCTGTCGCTCTGCTGGTGGCCCGCGGGCGGACACTTGCCCGGGAACGAGGCGCGGAAAAGCTCCTGGTTGGTCTCAATTTCCACGTGAACTACGGTCTTGGGATTCTGGCGGATCACTTTGATGAGGTGCCGACTTTTGGCAGCGCCTATCACCCGGCTTACATAAAAAATTATTTTGAGGGGATCGCCACTGAGACGGTCTCTATGCTGACTTATGAGGTGAATCTTGAATCCTTTGAGGTGCCGGTGTCAGACCGCCTGATGCGCAGGATTTCCAAGGGCTATAGGGTCGAGCCTGCGGATTTTAAGCATTTGGAACGAACCGCGCAGATTTATACGGAAATCAATAATGCGGCTTTTGGGGCGCATCGGTTTTATTACCAGCGGCGCATTGATGAGGATTTGGAGCTGTTCAGGGAGTTTAAGGCTTTCCTGAAGCCTGAGAATCTTTTGTTTTTGTATTTTGGGGAAGAACCTGTGGGCTTTATGCTCTGGTATCCTGACTTTAATCAGCTGATGAAGCCTGGGGAAACCATCGGCTTAAAAACCTGGCTGAGGTGGAAGCTTTGGCCGGGACGGATCGACACCATGAAGATCGTGGAGCTGGGCGTGATCCCGGAGCACCAGAGCCGGGGCGGCGTGGTCCGGCTCTTCGAGGCGTGCCGAGAGCGGGTTCGCGGTAGGTTCAAGCGGTGCGAGGCGGGCTGGATCCTGAGTGAAAACACGGCCTCCCGGGGCTTTGGTGAGCGCTGGGCGGACCGGGAGGGGCACCATTACAAGGTGTTTCTGATTGAGGTGGAGGTGGACAGTGAGGGCGGTGGGCTATGACAGGACCGGGAAAATCAAAGACCTCCAGAGCGGAAGCTGCGGTCAACCTCCCACTAATTGATTTCCAGTGCTTCGAGCATGCTTCAGAGTTGCCGGCTGCGTGGGACGCCTGCCTGGCTGAGTGGCGGCTTGGGACGCCCGGTGGCGGAGCGATTTATTTGGAAAAGGCATTTCTTGAGTTCCTGGAGTCGGTCAATCCCTGCGGCCAGCGCTACTGGCTTTCGGAAGACGCAGGAGTTTTGTTTGTGACATATGAATTGAAGCTGAATCTGTTGAACTTTGCCAGGTTTGGGCGATTGGCTGTTCCTGCTGCTGTGATTGGGGTTCCGCTGTCCGTGGCGGCGCCGGGCTTCGCGACCCGGGAGCCTGAGGGACGGCTAATTATGGCACGTTGGATCCGGCGCCATTTGAAGGGTTTGACGGTGATCTTGAATGTGCCTGAAGGCGAAGGGTTTGAGCTGCCTGAGGGGCTGACTCTTTCCAGCTATGTGCTGCCGCTGAAGTTTAAGGATTTTAATGCTTATGTCGCGGCTCTTCGAAGCCCTTACCGGCGCCAGGTCAAACGGGCCCTTGAGGCCTTTGATGGGGTGGAGACTATTGGTTTGGGTTTGGTGACAGACACCGGACTTGGGTTGGTGTCTGACCCCAACTTCAACTCAGTGCCTGTCACCAACTTCAACTCGGTGACTGACCCCAACTTGAATCCGGTGCCAGAGCTGAACGTTGTTAATCAGTCTGAATCCAAGTCACGCCAATCCTTTGAGCCGGATCTCTATCCGCTCTATGTGGACGTCTTCAACCATTCCAAAGACCAGCTTGAAAAGCTGGAACCCATCTATTTCGAACAGTTCCCGGGCCGCACGTTTAAATTTGCCCACAACAGCCGTCCCCTGGCTTTCGTCCAAACCTTGGATGAGCTTACACCTGCGGGGATCCTCCGGCATTTTGTCCTGGGGGGCTTTGACCGGTCTCAGCTCCAGAAATTTGATCTGTACCGCAACCTCCTTCTCCAACTCATCGGAGAAGCTATTGCCGATGGCTGCACCGCCATCAACCTCGGCCAAACCGCTGCGGAAAGCAAGTCGAAAACTGGGGCGTTGGAGCAGCTGAAGTACCTCTACGTCGCCCACTCCAATCCAATCATGCATAAGCTGCTGGGAACCTTAGTCAAACATTTTTCGTATCAGCGATACAGGACGAAGCATCATGTTTTTAAGTGAGGACACGGTCTTTATACCAGGTTTGGGGGTGTCACATGCGAATCCTACTCATAAAGTGCCATGGCAGGTCGCTGATGACGCGCCTCAGGCCCATCGTCACAGAGCCCCTGGAGCTGGAGATGATCGCGGCGGTGCTGGGCGGCTTCTCCGAAAGCGGACTGACCTGCAGAATTTACGATCCCTGGCTCGAGGGCGGCAGTACGAAGCGAATAATGGATCAGGAAAAGCCTGACATACTGATGCTCAGCGGGTATGTGACCGCGGTTGAGGAGATCATAAGTCTGGCAGACCATGCGAAAGCACTCAGCAAAGACGTGGCCGTCTGGGTCGGCGGTGTTCACGCTGAAGGGTGTCCGGAGGACTTTTTCGTACCCTCCGTTGACGCCGTGTTTTACGCGAATGCCCTTTGGGGACTGTCTGCTCTTCTAAAGGCACATTTTGAGCAGGGGATGGATTTCCCTTATCTATACGAAACCACGCCGGGACTGGCCTTTAAGAACCTCCGGGGAGAGTGGGGGAGGACGGAACCATCGGCAGAAGGAAAGGCTTTTGAGTTACCGAAGCCGGACCGCAGGTATTTCGAGGCGCACAAACACAAAATCCGGTACGTGGCGCAGCGGGAAGTCGCGCTGCTGAAGACGGCGCTGTCCTGCCCGCACCAGTGCGAGTTTTGCTATTGCCGGCTGCTGAACGGTGGCGAGTACCGGGAGCGGCCCATGGAAGACGTCCTACAAGAGCTGCGCGGCATCAACGCCGACACCATCTGGATCGTGGACGACTGCTTTCTGACGACAGCCGAGCGGGCGGAGGCGTGGATTGAGGCGCTGGAAGGCTTGGCGGATGAGGGCATTAGGAAGAGGTTTATAGCCTATGCCAGGGCGGATTCCGTGGTGCGGCTGCAGAACTACGTGTCCAGGCTGAGGGCACTGGGATTCGAGGAGTGGATCGTGGGCCTGGAGGCAGTGGAAGATGCCCAGCTGCGGCAGCTCGGGAAGGGCCTTGAGGCGGAAGACAACGCCGAGGCAGTGTCGATTATTCGAGAGGCCGGGGCCAGGCTGACGGCGCTCTTTTTGGTCTCTCCGGACGACAGCGCCGCGGATTTCAGGCGACTCGAAGCGTGGATCAAATCCCACGGGGTGCGGCGCTACACCGTATCAATACTGACGCCGCTGAAGGGGACGACGGTTTATAATCAGTATGCGGAGCGAATGAAGGATCCACGGCTGGTGCGGCCGGCTCGGTTTGATTTTCTTCATTTAGTCATGCGGCCGACCCGGATGCCGGCCTGGCTGTTTTATCTGAGGTTTTGGTGGTTGTCTTTGGGTGCACGGTTGAAGTGAGGAAATCGGCAATGTCTGAAATATGAAACTTGGTGTCTGACACCGAGTTTCACACCGAGTTTCTCGTTTGGAGGTGGCGTTCATGAGTGTGGTTTGGGACTTTTGGTCTAATTTTTATGAGCGCCTGTGGGTTCAAAAGGTGTCCCTAGGTCCGACCCGGCGGGCGGTGGCGGCGAAACTGGCGGGTCGTCTGAGGGCGGATTCCAGGGTGCTGGATGTGGGCTGCGGCATTGGCGAGCTACTTGGAGAACTGGCACTGGAGGCTGGAGCGGCCCAAAAGACTAGTGCTGCTGCCGATGGTCGTGAGGCCACCATCGGCCAATTCACTGGCATTGATGCCTCACCGGGCATGATCGCGAAGGCGCGGCGCCGGCACCCTGAGCTGACTTTCGAAGTTCGGGATGCGTCGGCGCTGCGGGGACTGGTTTTGAACGCTCACGAACGCGAAAAGTTCGATGTGGTCCTGTGCACCCATTCGCTGCCGTACTATGCGGATCCGGCGAAGGTGCTGGCGGACATGGCGGCGATCATGGCAACCGAAGGCGTGCTGGTACTGGCGCAGGCATCGGCGAATTCGACGTACGACGCGGCGGTGCTGTCCCTGGTGAAGCTGACGACCGGGACGGCGAGCTATTATAGTGTGGATGCCCTGAAGCAGATGGCGGCGGGGCTTTTTGTCGTGGAGTCGGTGGAAAAGGTGAAAACGGCGTGGTTCATGCCGTCGATTATATTGATGGTGCTGCGTTTGAAAGCTGGGGAGGCGCCGAATTTGGGAAATATTCCGGGAAATGCTCTGGCACCAAATCAGATTGAGTGTCTGACACCAAACTCAAACGAGTGTCTGACACCGAAATCAAACCAGGGACAGACACCTAATATAACAACTAATTTATACCGGGAATACGGACGCGATTTTAAAAGCACAAACCCCCTCAAAATCCTGCTTCTGCGGGTGATGCCGGATCCTGAAACCATAGGCCTCCAGCATGTTATGGTTTGTGAGCCACTGGAACTGGAATACCTGGCTGCCAACCTTGGCGCGGACGGGCATGACACACTGGTTGTCGACATGATCCTGGAGCACCGGCCGCTGGAAGCCTTCCTGAAAGAGTTCCAGCCGGAGGTCGTTCTCATGAGCGGCTACATTACCCATGTGGGCACCTTAAAGGACACCGCGCGAGCCATTAAAGCCTGGAATCCGAAAACGCTCATCGGTGTTGGAGGTGTCCATGCGGAGGTGGTGCCGGAGGACTTTCTGACAGAGCAAAGCGAGACACCAGTCTTCGACCGCGTCTTCACGAAAAAGAAGAAACTGGGTGTCAGACACCCAGTTTCATCCTTAGATGCCGTCCAGGAAGCCCGGGTCTGGCTGGGCGCGGCCCAGGAAACCGCAGCAAGCCAAGGGCTCCTGCCTCCGGACCGCAGCAGCACCGCCCGCTACCGGGACAAATACTACTACATGTTCCACAACCCCTGCGCCCTCATCAAAACCTCCTACGGCTGCCCCTACGACTGCAGCTTCTGCTTCTGCCGGGAGATCACCGGCGGCGTTTACAGCGAGCGGCCCATCCGCGACGTCATTGAGGAACTGAAAACCATCCCTGAGGAAGAGGTCTACATTGTGGATGACGACTTCCTGGTATCGGCAGAAAGGGTTAAAAACTTCTGCGACGAGCTGGACGCCGCCAACCTAAACAAGAAATTCCTGATCTACGGCCGGGCAGACTTTGTCGCCCGCAACGAGCACATTATAGAGCGCTTCAAAAAATCCGGTCTGAGGGCCGTGATCATAGGCCTCGAATCCGTGCGGGCCCAGGACCTGACCACCTACAGCAAGCGCACCAGCCTTGAGGAAAATGAAAAAGCCGCTGCCATTCTGAGGCGCCATGGAGTCGAGCTCTACGGCACGCTGATTCTAGGCATGGACTTCGACAAAGAGGACTTCAACACCCTGAACCGCTGGCTGAAAGCCAACCGCGTCCACTTTGTCAACCTCCAGCCTCTGACGCCTCTGCCGGGCACCGCGATCTTCGACGACTACAAAGACCAGCTCCTGGTCCCACGGGAGGACTATCCAAAATGGGATTTGGCCCACCTGGTTCTAAAACCCCAAAAACTCAGCGTCCGCGGCTTCTATTGGGAGATGCTGAAGCTCTATCATAAGCGCGTGGCCAGCCCTGCCCATGTGGTCGAGCTGATCCGCCGCTATGGTCTGATGCCGGTGATAAGGCTTTCCGCAGGCTCGGCGCGGGTGAGCCTTCAATATCTGAAGAAAATTCGCCAGGGCTAACCGCTTCCGAGGCGTATAACCAAAGATAAGAACCGAAAGGAGCACACCACCATGGAGAAGAGGATGGCGGACGGGGAACCATCGGCAGATGCACTTAACGTACTGGAATCACCGAAAAAGAAGAAGGTCCTGCTGATCCAGTCGTCGCCCTACGCGGGCAGCGGGCAAAATAAAAAGCCCATCAAGAAGGGCCGGCTCTACTTCGTGGGCCTGGGCCTGCCGCTGCTGGCGGCGCTGACGCCGCCCGACTGGGAGGTGGAGATCATCCTGGAGACGATCGAGGAGATCCCCTGGGACACCGACGCGGCGCTGATTGGGATTGGCAGCATGGGCCACGCGGTGGTGCGGACGCTGGATATTGCGCGAGAATTCCGGGCCCGGGGCAAGACCGTGGTCCTGGGCGGCTACATGGTGAGTCTGATGCCCGAGGAGGCCGGGAAGCACGCGGACGCGGTGGTGGTGGGCGACGCTGAGGACTTGTGGCCTCAGGTCATCCGGGATTTTGAGGCGGGGGCCCTGAAGCCGCTTTACAGGGCGACGGATACAGCGACTGGTTCAAAGACGGCTTTAACCCGTGGTCCCGTTTCCGCCCCCCACGCCAATGCTGAGAAGGCGGGGGAAGCGACACCGACACCTCCTGACAACCTCTACCACACGCCGCTCCCGAGGTTCGACCTGATTGTGAACAAGCGCATTGGCGACTTCCTGCCGGTCCAGGCGGGCCGGGGCTGCCCCAACACCTGCAGCTTCTGCTCGGTGTACTGCCTCTACCGGGGGCGCTACTTGAAGCGGCCGCTGGAGGAGGTGCTGCGGGACGTGGCGCAGGTGCGGGCGCTTGGCTTTAAGAAGTTCCTGCTTCTGGACGACAACATAGGCGCGGACCGCAGGTATCTGCTGGCACTGTGCGAGGGGCTAAGGCCTCTTGGGATGCAGTGGCTGTCCCAGTGTGACATTTCCGTGGGGCGGGATCCGGAGCTGCTGGAGGCTATGGCCGGGGCGGGGTGCATTGCCCTGAGCTTTGGGCTGGAAAGCCTCTCGGAGCAGAGCCTTCAGGGGATGGACAAGGCCTGGGCGGTACCGGCGGATTATCCGGCGCTGTTGGCGGCGGTGCGCCGGGCGGGGATCGACCTGTCCACGGAGATGGTGGTGGGCGGCGAAGGGGACACGCTTGAGTCCATTCGGGCGACGGCGCGGTTCATTGAGGAGAACCGGATTGTGGTGCCGCGGTTCTACATTTTGACGCCGATTCCCGGGACGGATTATTTTGAGACGATGCAGCGCGAGGGCCGGATTGTGAACTCGGATATTTACGCTTATAACGGCAGCGAGGCCGTGCATCAGCCCCGGCATATGAGCCCGGAGGCGCTGACGGCGGCGTACTGGTCGCTGTATGAAGAGGTGTTTTCGCTTCGGAGCATTGTGCGTCGCTCTTTGCTGCGGCGGGAGGTTTTGGGTTCGCCTGGGGCGCTGGGCCGGGCGCTGTTTTATCTGGGTGTGAATCTGTATTACCGCCGGCAGATCCGGCAGCGGATTACGCCCAATATTATTTGAGTTTCAGCCGATGGTCCCTCAACCCACCATCGGCATAAGCACTGGGTTTAGTATTTGAGTTACATTTAGGACGATGAGGGAGGGACTGTGATGCGCGTTTTACTTGTGAGGCCGGCCCGGACACCGCAGTCCGTGACCCTTGGGGAGATCATGTTCTCTGAGCCACTGGGCCTGGAGATGGTCGCGGCGGTGCTGAAAGCAACCTATGAGGTCGAGATTTTGGATTTGATGGCGGTGGAGGCGGCCGGGAAGAAGGGCGCGGCCGACCGGGCGCTGGCGCAGAAGCTGGAAGTGTTTAAGCCTCAGGTCGTGGGGCTGACCTCGTTGTGTGTCGATGTGCCGGCCGTCCGGCGTCTGGCAGCGATGGTCAAGGCCTGGGCGCCCGAGGCCGTGGTCGTTGTGGGCGGGACTCAGGCGTTTCTGAATCCGGAGGCGTTTTCGATCCCTGAGGTGGACGCGGTTTTACAGATTTCAACCCAGGAGCGGCTGAAAGGGCTGTTTAGAGAGATTGAGAAGTTCTTAGGTGAAGGAGATGGAGATAGAGATGGAGATGGAGATGGAAGGTGTAAATTTACACTAAGCTCTGGCACTGAATTTAAGTTGGTGACAGGCACTAACTCCAACTTGGTGACAGGCACCAGACTTGAAACGGTGTCAGACACTGACTCCAAGTTGGGGACTGTCACCGACCTCCAAATTTCCCCCAACCCCCACACCAACGACTACTGGCTGCCGGACCGGACCGCCACCCAAGCCTGGCGCCACCAATACGCCTACTTTGGCTTCCGCCCCTGCGCCATCATGCAGACCTCCCAAGGCTGCTCCGCCCATTGCGATTTCTGCCTCAGATGGCGCATGGAAGGTCCTTGCGAGCGGGACTTTCCCATGGATTTCGTCATGGCGGACCTGAAGGCTATTGAAGAGCCCTCGGTCATGATCTTTGACAACGACTTCCTGAATAATGGCGAGCGGCTGCAAGAATTCTGCAAAGCCCTCGACAAAGAGACAATAACCAAGAACTTCATCTGCTACGCTAGCGTCCACAGCATACTTAAAAATCCAGAAGCCATTCTCAATTTCCGGGATCACGGCCTGAAAGCCGTTCTCGTCGGCTACGAGTCCTTCAGCGACGCGGAGCTTGCGGCCTATAAAAAGCCCTCCCGCGCCCAGGACGCCGTCAAAGCCGCCAATTGGCTCAAAGAAGCCGGCATTGACGTCTGGGCCTCCTTCATGCTCCATCCGGACTGGACTCCCGCGGACTTCAAAGCCCTGCGCAGACACATCAAAAGGCTGGCTCCCGAGATCGCGACGTTCTCTCCGCTCACGCCATTCCCGGGGCTTCCCCTTTACAAGCACTATCAAAAAGAGGGTCGGCTCCTGTTCGAAAAAGAGGATTACAGCGCCTGGAGCTTCGGTCAGGTCGTCGTCCGCCCGGTGAACATGTCCCTGTGCGCCTACTACTTCGAAGTCCTGAAAACCGTCCTCTACCTCAACTTCATCTCCAACCACATGAGCTACATCACGAAGAAATTTGGCGCCGCCACCCTCCTGAGGATGTCAAAAGGCGCCGTCCGGGTCTTTTTCCGGTATGTGGGCCTGATGCTGGGGGCCGGGAAAGCGCCGTCGCGTGAATCAAAATTAAAGTGATGCAAAATGACCATCGGCAACTGCCTTTGAGGGTTTGTAAGAACCCAAAGACATCTGCCGATGGTCATTCAACTTCCCCCCCATCCATGTATGTTACACTTGTAACAATCAGAATTTTCCTGTAAAATATCCGTATTGAGAAACAATCTCAAATAACATCCGGATATTTAAAGAAGGAGTGATCGTTTGAGTGATTGAAAACGTTGAGAAACGGTGGGCAATCCACCATAAAGTCATATCCGAAGATGCCAAATACAAGGTCATAGCCCTCTACGCCCTGTCAGTCCTGCTGGCGGGCTTTCTCTTCAATACCCCCCTCGAGATTCTAAAGGGCATGGGGAAAATTCTGACTTCATCGAGCATCCTGTTGACGGATTACATGAAAATCGCCAATATCGGCAGCGCCTTTTTCAACAGCGGCCTGATGATGCTGATCGCCATAGGGGTGGCCAGAAAAAGCAAGGCACACATGAATGGTTATATCATCGCGGCGGTGTTTACCATAGGCGGGTTTGCCATGTTCGGTAAAAATTTGTATAATGTCGTGAGTATCACAACGGGCGTTTACCTATTCTCAAGAATACAGCGAGAAAAGTTTGGAAAATTTATTCTGATCGCCTTATTTGGGACGGCGTTGGGACCGCTGGTCAGCCAGATCACTTATGGATTTGGACTTCCAATTTGGATGGGCATCCTCATCGGCAACGCAGCGGGTCTGACCACTGGAATCTTGCTGCCGCCCTTGGCCACCAGCTTCGTAAAATTTCACCAAGGCTTCAACTTATATAACATAGGCTTTACCGCCGGGATCGTTGGCACCTTTTTCATGGCAATTTTCAGGTCTTTTGGCCTCGAAACCCCATCAGTCTATGAGGTTTCCCAGGGCAATAACCTGACCTTTGCCATCCTTCTGGGGGTATTCTTTGCCTCTATGATTCTGGTGGGCTATATCATGAATGACAATAGTTTTAAGCACCTGAGAGAGCTGATGAGACAGCCGGGACGTCTGGTTTCGGACTTTGTTACGATGGAGGGCTTTGGCGTAACAATGATCAATATGGGCTTGCTCGGTGTCTTCGGTGTGATCTACGTTTTCGTGGTCAAGGGTCAGTTGAACGGGCCGACTATCGGCGGCATTTTCACCATGATGGGCTTTGGCGCTTTTGGGAAGCACTTGAGGAATGCCCTTCCGGTCATGCTGGGGGTCTTTCTGGCCACGCAGCTGAAGCTTTGGGACGTCAATTCGACCGGGGCGATCCTGGCGGCGTTGTTCGGTACCACGCTGGCACCCATCGCCGGGAAGTTTGGATGGGTGGCTGGGATTCTCGCCGGATTCCTACACATGTCGATCGTCATGAACGTGGGCTATCTCCACGGCGGACTCAATCTTTACAACAATGGCCTATCCGGAGGCATTGTGGCGGCAACGCTGGTGCCAATTCTGGATGCGTTCAGGGAGGAAGATAGTTTTGAGTAAGGAACAGGCAAAAGTCGTCTATATCATGAGTGAGCTGGTTCGCGTGTTTTTCAAGATGGGCATCAATAACATACAGGTTGATATCAAAAACAATGTCCTTGAGTCAACGGTGGAATTGACTGGAGATGTCAAACTCATCCCCATATCGAAGATCGCGCACCTGAGGGAGTCCATTCACGGTGCACGGCAGCTCGAGCTGGAGGAGTACTGGAAACTGGCTGGTGGCAATCTGCACTCTGAGCTGGATCTCGTGGGCGCCTTGGTAGATGAAGCTGAGGTTGAGCATGATGGGGACACCCTGCGCGTGCGTGTGATCCGAAAAGCGTGATCCGCCTTAAGAATGATTTTTGAATAGTGTGATGATAAAATGACCATCGGCAGCCGATGGTCATTCTTTTTGCCCCTATTCCCTTACTGAACAAGCTCATTGGAGCAGGCCGGATAGGAATCTTGAACTATAACCATTCTCGCAAGCTCTGGCACCGAAATGAACTTGGTGACAGGCACCGAAACAAAATGAGTGACAGACCCTGAAACAAAATGAGTGACAGGCACCCAAACAATTCGGTTGCCTGTCACTCATTTTAAATTAACGATGCTTCTCATAAATCAGCATTTCCAAGGCTTCGCCGTTCAGCGTTGTATCCTCGAACGTGCCCACCAGGGTGAAGCCGGCGCGCTTCAGCACTTTGACGGAGGCGGCATTTTCCGGGTGAACGGCCGCTTCAACAGCGCTGAGGCCGATGGTCCCAAAACCATACGTCAGAACCGCCTCAACAGCTTCGCTCATCAGACCCCGACCTTGTCGCGCGGCACTGAGCTCGTAGCCCAGCTCAGCTTTGTCGTCGGTGGGCACAAAGTTCCACAGGCAGATCGTGCCTATCAAATGGTCATAAATGACCTCTTGGTCCTGTTGTCCCTCTTGATCCTGCAGAACCTCATGGTCTTGGTCCCCAACAGAAGCCGCCTCCGTAATCGCCCAATACAGCCAGTGGTTGTCCCGGATCCCCTTGTTAATTTTATCGATAAAGCGAAGGGCGTCCTCGAGCTCAGTCGTGGGCAGGCGGTCGATGTAGCGGTTGATGACGGGATCGGTCCGAAGTTCGAACAGGGCCGGGCCATCCTCGGTCGTCATAGGCCGGAGGACCAGCCGCTCTGTCCTCAGAATGGGAAAACTAGAGAAATCAAGGGTTAGCATTGCAGCGATGCCTCCTTGTGGGTTGGCGTTATGAGTGTCGTCGTGCTGAATTACTTCTTGCCGCTGAAGCTGGCGCTGGCCAAAATGTTGATGTCGTGGGTGAAAGTCAGCTTGTTGCGGCGGCGCTTCTTGCGCAGGCCCAGCTCCACCAGGTCGTCCAGGAGCTCGGGGAATGGCTTGCCGGTAGCTTCCCAAAGGTAGAAGCTCAGGGAGCCTGGGATGGTGTTGAATTCGTTGACGTAGATCTGCTTGCATTTGAAGGTTTCCGGGGTGCCGTTCGGATCTTCAGGCTCCAGGATGAAGTCGATCCGGGTGACACCGGAGCAGTCCAGGGTGGCGAATGCTCTGCGGGCGTAGTCCTCAATGGTCTCCCTGACTTCGGTTGGCAGCTCCGCAGGGATGCGGCGCTTGGCACTCTGCATGCCGGCACTCGAAGCGCCTGAGCCGCTGCTGCTGCCGGATGTGGCGCTGGATTTGGAACCGGAACCATCGGCAGAAGCCCCTCCTGCGTACTTGTCCTGGTAAGTCAGAAATTCGCTGGCGGTGATGGGCTCCTCGCAGACGGACAGCTTCAGCCCTTCCGCGTCGCCCAGGACGCTGATGTTGATCTCTTTGAGGCCCTTGATATAGCGCTCGACCAGGACGCGCTCAGAATAGCGGCGCACGGTGGAAACCGCCTGCTCAAATTCCTCGCGGTCGTGGGCGATGGAAACGCCAACGCTGCTGCCAATATCCGCCGGTTTGACGACGACGGGATAGCCGAAGCGCTGCTCGCTCTCTTTTATGTAGTCCTCATCCTTGGCAAACCAGGTCTCCGTGTGGAACCAAAAATAATCCACGACGGGGATGCCGGCGGCGCTGAGGACCTGCTTGGTGGCGATTTTGTCCATGGTCAGGGCTGCGCTGAGGACGCTGCAGCCGGTGTAAGGCAGCTGAAGCTGCTCCAGCATGCCCTGGAGGGTGCCGTCTTCGCCGTAGGAGCCGTGGAGGATGGGGAAGGCGAGGTCGACTTCTGAGACGACGTTGTTTTTGAACTTGGACAGTGGCGATTTCAGGAGGGCGACCCGGCCGTTCTGGCGGATGGGGGTGACCTTCTGGGCGCCTTGCATGGCGCTGTTCAGGTTCTTGTATGTCTCGATCTGGTCCAGGGTGCCGCCGGTGTACCAGTCCCCATCCTTAGAGATATAAATTGGGATGACGTTATATTTGCCTGAGGCCTTCAGGTGCTGAATGGCCTGCAGCGCGGTGATGATTGAGATTTCATGCTCAACCGAACGGCTGCCGAAGAGGACGCCGACTTGAATCATAGGGAGCACTTCCTTCCTAATTTAGAATGCGCCCTGTAGGCGCTTGTTGGGATGTGAAAAAGTGTAAAATTACACCAAGCTCTGGTACAAAGTTGAGATTGGTGACAGGCACTCACTTCGAGTGAGTGCCTGTCACCAAAAAAAATTCTGTCCGCGTCATCCGCGTCATCAAACGCACAACGCGCTTAATTACTCATTATAGCTGTCCGGCAGGTCGTTTTCGATCAATAGGACGTCATCAGGACCCGCGAGCTGCTGAACCTTTTCAAAGCCTTCCTTGAGGTTTTTGACAATATGGAGCCGGTCCTCAGGAAAGCCCTTTCGGCGAATACCTTCCGCAATTGGAACGGTCCGCTTCGGCCCCACAAGAATGACCTCGTCACACGCCTGAGCGATCTTTTCGCCAAAGAGGCCGTTGAGCCGCTCCTGTTCATCGCCAAGCTCAATCATCCCCGGCGTCATGATGAGCTTCTTGCCGCCCTTCATGGCCTTCAGCACCTCAAGTGCATTGGAAGCCCCGGTAGGATTCGAGTTGAAGGCGTCGTCCAGGACGAGCCAGCCGCCGCCGGCCCTATAGCTCGACAAGCGGTGCTGCACTGGTTTCATGTCCTTCAGCGCCCACTGGATTTCCTTTGCCGTCACGCCCAAATCCAGAGCAATGGCAATGGCCCCCAGCATGTTGTCAATATTATGGGCGCCCAGGAGCTGGGTGGAAAAAGTTTCGACCAGCTGACCCCTTCGGGTATTTGCCGTTAAGGTAAAAGTCGTTCCGGACCCGGTGATCTCAACGTCAGACACCACACAATCCGCGCCAGGCGCACCATAGGTTAGATAACGCACATCCGAGCGGCGGGGAAGTCCGGTAATCAGTGGATCCCCCAAGTTAAGCGCAATGACGCCGCCGGGTTTGACACCCCGGAAGATCTCGCCCTTTGTTGAAGCGACATTCTCAATGGAGCCAAAGGTCTCCAGGTGCTGTGGTCCAATAGAAGTGATGATGCCATAGTCCACCGGAACAATATCACAAATTTCCTGAATATCGCCCATTTCCTTGGCGCCCATTTCAACAATAAACAGGTCGTGGGTCGAATTCAGCTGTTCGTTGATGGTCCGGACGACACCCAGGGTCGTATTGAAGCTCCCCGGCGTCATCAGCACATTGAAGCGGCGGGACGTCAGCTCCGTCAGGATGTGTTTGACGCTGGTCTTGCCGTAGCTGCCTGTAATGCCCACCAGAACCCGGTCCGGCCTCTGAGACAGGCGGTCCTTGGCGCTCTGAATAAATCTGTTCCGGATATGGCTCTCCACCGGCGCGTTCACAATATTCGCCAGCAAGACGAACAAAGAAGAATAAGTAATCACGAAAGCCATCAGCACCAGGGAGAAGAGCGCCTTTTGCGCCCACAGCCCAAGTCCGAAGGCTAAAAGTCCCAAAACAACGGCACTCACGAACAAGCGTTTTACACGGGCTGTCCAGGCCAGCTTTTTCTTGACCGGCTGATAGGTAATGCTCACAAAAAACATGTAAACGGAAAGCGCCATAAAAGGCAGTCCCAGTATAAACAATGGCCCCTTGACCCAGTGGGACAGCCCCGGGAAGAAGGAAGGCAGCAGTGCCGGAACAAGTCCAATCAGATACATGAGATCGCTCTTTTGGATGATCCTGTTCTGGTCGTCGTTCAGCCAGCGCATGTACCTGTCATTCCGATAGCTGTTCTGCTGCAGCATATGCAAGTCATGGGGAAGCTTATAAATAAAGTAAGCCGCCGTCAAAAGAGTACTCATTAATAAATAGAGATTCACGCGTGGGTCACCTCCTGGCCAAGAAAATGCCGAATGGTCTTCAAGGTTTCAGGCGCTTTCTGCAGGAAGGCATAGTGCCCGAGACCCTCGTAAACCACAAGGCCGCCGCCCGGTACTTTGGCGCCGGGGATCAAAGAGGCCATCAGCCGCCCGTGCTCAATAGGCGTCGCCGTATCCTTGTCGCCCCAAATCAGCAGCGTCGGTGTCTTAATCCCGCTCATCACTCCGGTCAGATCCTCGTTGACCACGCTGGACAAAGTCTTCCGCATAACCTCAGAGGCCTTCTTGTAATCCGAAGAGCCGTATTTCATCCGGTACTGCTCAATAAAGTCGGACAGCAGCCATGAAAAACCAGGGATCTTCGCAAGTCCCCGAATGGCCTTATAGCTGTACAGCTTCAGATAGTACTTGCCGGAGCGCTTCGGTCGAACCCCGGCGCTTCCCATGAGGACCAGCCCGCCGACCAAATCAGGCCTGCGCGCAGCCAGGTCCAGCGCCACGCGCCCTCCAAAGGAGTGGCAGACCAGGACGGGCTTCTCAAGCTTTTCAGCCGCAATAAAGTCCTCCACCAGCTCCGAAAACCGCCGGTTGTTCCAGGGCTCAGCCGGCTCCGGACTCTCACCAAAACCAGGGAAATCCAGTGCCGCTACCTTATGGTCTTTCGACAAATCCGCCGAAATAAATTCAAGTGTCGTGTGGTCCACGCCCCAGCCGTGCAGCAGGAGCAGATCCGGCCGGCTCGGCTTGTTTGTGCCGCCCGGGCCCGCGACTGTATAGGCCAGCGTGGCGCCGCCATACGTTTTGGTTTGCATAAAAGTATCCCACCATCTCTAAAGTTTCGCAGCCTGAAGGCCGCGATAGGTTCAGTTCTCAGTATAATGTGTCTCAGAATCACCCATTATCATACCATAGGTTCACCTAAAGGTAAATTAATCTCCTCCGCCAAATCGAATCCCGAATCGAAGCCTCCCCGGTGCACAAACCCCTCCATCCAGTCACTTTCTATGCTATAATCATCTCGAGAAGAAAAATGCAGGAATACATTCAGGAGGAATATCCATGTCCCATTCCCAAACCCAGTCTGATTATGATTACGGCATCCCAAATGGAAGCGAGCGCCAGCAGCCGAGCCTGTCCGCCCCCACTTCCTCCCTTGGCCTTGACCCGGATCCCTTACATAGCAGCATCGCCCTCAGCGTCGTGGTCCCCGCCTTTAACGAGGAAGCCAACATCCTGGCCCTCTACGAGCGCCTCAGCCCGGTCCTCGAAGCCATCACCCCGAGCCACGAAATCATTTTCGTCGACGACGGCAGCCACGACAAGACCGTGGAAAAGGTCCTGCTGCTCAGGGGCCTCCCTTCAAAGACGGTTTCTGCCGATGGTCACGGGACCCCACCCGCCACCGGATTCGGTGACTCGCGGGTCAAACTTGTCAGCTTTTCCCGCAACTTCGGCCACGAAATGGCCAACACCGCAGGCTTCAGACACGCCACGGGAGAAGCCGTCGTCATCATTGACGCGGACCTCCAGGACCCGCCGGAGCTCATCGCCGACATGTACCAGAAATTCACGGAAGGCTTCGACGTGGTCTACGCCAAGCGCATCTCGAGACGTCGGGAATCCTTCCTTAAAAAGACGACCTCCAAACTCTTCTACCGCGTCATGAACGCCCTGAGCGACCTGGAAGTCCCGCTGGACACAGGCGACTTCAGGCTTCTCAGCCGCAGGGTCGTCGACGAGCTCAACAAACTGGAGGAGCACAACCGCTATTTCAGGGGCCTGACCCACTGGGTCGGCTTCAACGTGGGCTATGTGGAGTTTCACCGTGACGAGCGCCACGCCGGCGAGACGAAATACAACTACATCAAGCTCTTCCGTCTGGCCTTCGACGCCATCATTTCCTTTTCCTACAAGCCCCTCAAGATTTTCAGCCTGGTGGGCTTCATAGTCTCCGGCCTCAGCTTTCTGATGATGATCTACTGGATCCTGGACAAGCTGCTCCTGAACAACGCCATTGAAGGCTGGACCTCCCTGGCGGCCATCATGCTGTTCTCCTTCGGCATCCTGATGATCCAGATCAGCATTGTGGGCGAATATGTGGGCAGAATCCACGACGAGGTCAAGCGACGGCCGCTCTTCATAGTTCAGCGAAAAGAGGGCTTTGACAGCGGACCGTCCGGGCAGGGGGATGACCATGCCCGACGTTAAAGACAATAAAGACAAGAAAGACAAGACATTAAATGATGCTCAAGCGACCATCGGCAAAAAACAAAAAACGCCGGAGATGAAGGACGCGCAAGAGCACCACGAAAAGCCTCCAAACGCCCACTTTGCCAAAGAGGTATCCATGTACCTGGTCTTCGGGGTGCTGACCACGCTGATCAACCTGGCGACGTACTCGGTGCTGGTCATGCTGGGGATCCACTATGGCATTGCCACCAGCGCAGCCTTCGTGCTGGCTGTGTTCTTCGCCTACGAGACCAACAAGCGCTTCGTCTTCGACAGCGTCAAGGCGACCGCCCGGGAGGAGTCCCGGCAGATTGCCGCCTTTTTCAGCTCCCGCATTGCGACCTTTGGCGTGGAGACCGCGGGGCTGGTGCTGCTGATCGAGGTTTTCGGCGCGGGCGAGCAGCTCTCGAAGTACCTGATGACCGCCGTGGTGGTCGTCCTCAACTATGTGCTCAGCAAGCACCTCGTTTTCAAGAAATAAAAATTAAGCTCCACCTTTTAGAAAAGGATGCGTTCAAAGCATGATAAAACGAGTTTTAAATCACCTGAAAACTACATTCCGCAATAATCCTGCAGACCTCATTTTGCTGGCCGTGGTGCTGCCCGCGGCCTGGATGCTGCGTCAGTGGTGGATCACGACCATTCCTACGGAGCAGCTCTACGACTTTTCCACCTATTATGAGGTTGCCGTCAACATCTCCCAGGGCATGGGCTACACTTTTTTGGGCCAGCCCATTGCCTTCCAGGGCATGGGGTATTCTATCCTCCTGGGTTATTTCATGAAGTTCATGGGGGACACCTCTGAGCTGACCGCGAAGCAGTTCAACGTGCTGCTTTCCATGTGGTCGATTCTCATGACTTACCTGATCGCGTGGCGACTGAGCCCGAAACGCCTTGTCCGCTGGGGCGCCCTGCTGTTCATGGCGTTTATGCCCCAGCAAATTGCTTATACCAATGCCATCGGCACAGAAATCCTTTCTGCGGCGCTGCTTTCGACCCTGATGCTGGTCCAGTGCTCGGGGGACCTCTTAAAAGGCAGGGTCCAGTGGCCCGTAGTCGGGGCGCTTACCGCCGCGCTGGCACTGACAAAGCCATTCTACCTGGCCTATCCGGTGGCGGTCCTGTTTTACGAGTGGCTGAGCCGGAAGGACCTGAAGCGCGGCGTGGCGGGCATGCTCGTGGCGGCGGCGGTGATGGCGCTGATCGTGGCGCCGTGGACCTACCGGAATTACAGGCACTTCGGGCGATTCATTCCGGTGTCTTACAACTCCGGCCTTGTGCTCTATCTCAATAACAACGCAGACAACACCCACGGGGGCTTCATGCCCATTGACCAGATCAAGGCGACGCCGGAGCTTGAGGCGAAGATCAACGCCCATCTCGAAAACGGCGCGAAAAGCATCAAGCTGGCCAGCGACCTGGAACTGGATCTGAAGCCGGCAGCCCAGGCCTGGATCAGGGAAAATCCTATGGAATTTGCGAAGCTGGCGATTATCCGGGTACACTCGACGTTTTTCAACGGTTCCTGGGACATTGACGCCTGGACCATGAATAAGTATAAGACTTTGGAAACCGAACGGACTGAGGTGGAGACGCTGAGGTATCTCGCGTATTTCAGAAGCGTCAGCGATATTGTGCTCACGCTGCTCAGCGGGACGGCTTTCCTCTATTTTCTCGTGAATCTTCCGAGGTTTTTCCGGGCGCTGTTTTCCCTGAAGCGCATTATCAGCTGGCAGACTGCGCTGCTGATGCTGCCGGTGGGCTATAACGGCCTGGTGATTCTGATCTATGAAGGACAGCCTCGTTACAATTTTAATCTGCTGTTTGTCTTTGTGCTGGTGATCATGCTGGTGGTTCAGCATATTTTGGAGGCGGCCGGGCGCGAAACCGCGTTTGCCGGGGATTTGCCCGGGGCAGGAATTAAGTCCAGGACGGTCCGGCCGGGGAACAGACGATGAGAAAAGACATGGGACACAAAGGGAAGCCTGCTGCTAAGTTCGCCATGAAGACCAAGCTGCGCCTCCTGTTTACAGAGGGTCCGCCGACCTTGCCCATGACGGGGCTGACGGCGCTGACTCTTGTGATTGGGCTGACTATTTTGGAAATTCTGCTGATGCTGCCGGTGCTGGAGCTTTCAGAACGGCTGAAGGCGTGGCCGGCGCGGGCGTCCATGGTCTATGTGGGCGGCTACTTATTGTTTCGTCTGATCATCATGCTCAGCGTTATGGCCGGCGACCGCTATCTGCCGGAGCGATCCGGGGAGGCGAAGCGTGGCCGTGTGAGCGGGATTGAAAGCGGGATCAGGGTAGAGGTCGTACATGAAGGTTTGGACAAAGACGAAGGTCTGGTTGTGTCAGAAGTGGCCCCGTCACGGCCAAAGCCCTTTTCCAGATGGCTGACCGAAGCCGCCCTGGCAATAGCTATTGTCGCCGGTTTCAGGTTTCTCTACGATTTGACCCTGGGAGCTTGGCTCCTTTCGATTTTTCCGGAAAATGAGGCAATGCTGGAGGCCTTTGAGTTTCTGATGCAGTCGCCGCTGGCAGCTGGATTTTATGTGCTGATCCTGGCGCCGGTGTTTGAGGAGTTCCTGTTCAGGGGCGTCCTGCTCAGAGGGATCCTCTTTAAAGGATTTTCCCCCGCTTACGCGATCGTGATCTCTTCAGTGCTGTTCGCGCTGGTACACCTGAACATGCTGCAGGGCGTTCACGCCTTTTTGCTGGGCGCGCTCCTGGGGGGCATCTATTTAAAGACCGGGAACTTTACCATTGTGGTGCTGGGTCACATGATCAGCAATTTAATTGTGTGGCTGCAGGGATGAAGAATGGAAAAACAGGGATGAAGGAAGTAAAAACAGGGATGAAATTGGTTGAAAAAACACCAATCTCATCCCTGCTTTTATTTGTGGAACTGGGTGTCTGACACCCAGTTCCAACTTTGCAGAAGGCGGGATCGATTGGCCAAAGGCCGCTGACACCAGCTTCTGCCGCCATTTTCACTTAAAAATCCAGTCTAAATACCCTCGTGCCATCCACCAGGCCGAGATCCTTATAGCCAAGCTCAAGGTACATATTCAAGGTACCGCGGTAATTTTTCATGGGCTCTGTTTCCGACTTGACGGGAAAAGCGAGCACGCCCTTCATTCCTGCGCTTTTAAAGCCTTCAACGGCCGCATTCAGCATTTTTCTGGCGAGCCCTTTGCCCCGGTAATCCGGGTGGATGACGAAGCACAGGGTGGCGCCAAGTTGATCCGGGTCTTCATTTTCTGGCCACAAAGACTTCATCCGCTTATAGGTGGACAAAGTGTTGGCATTGCACCATCCCACACACTTGTCGCCGTCAAAGGCAAGATAGCCCTTCATGTCTCCGGCCTGGATGGCGGTCAGCGAATCGGTCTTGTTCATTTCGGGCGCTCTCGCTATCCAGGTGTCCATGTCGAAGTCGGTGTGGTAGAAGCGGCAGAAGCAGCCCGACCAGTTGGGGCTGTGGGCGAACATGTCGCCGCTCATGTAGTCGATAAAGGTTTGGGCGAGCCCGGGCTTAAGCGGGCGAATTTCAATGGACATGATAAGACCTCCAATTTTCAGATATTTGACGCGTTTTTGACGCTGGCACTTTAAAGTCGTTTATAACCGGTTGGCCGCAGCCAGACGCCGGATCAGCGTCAAGGTATCGCTGAAGATTCCGTAAGCGGTTTGCTGGATTTCCGGATGCCGTTCCACCATGCAGATTTCCCCCATGAGATCTGTGTGAAGGCATAAAATGGACGTTGTGGCGTCTACGGTGCTGAACAGGTCTTTGCTGCTGACGAATTCGGGCTTCACAAAACCCTTTGCGACCCCGTCTTCCAACCGGCCTTCGCAGATCAGCTTGAGCTTCCCGCCCAGGTCCCGTGCCGCTGAAATGTCTTCTGTTGTGATGGCCGCAATACCTGTTCTGTCTATGGTCAGAGGCGTTGTCGCACCGTTCATCAGGACATTGATCAGCGCGCTGGTTTTGGCGGCGGCGTCCCATCCATCTATGTCCAGTGAAGGGTCGGCCTCTGCAAAGCCTTGACGCTGTGCCTCACGCAGGGCTTCGTCGTAGTCATCTCCAGACTCCATGCGCTCAAGTACAAAATTGGTGGTGGAGTTCAGAATGCCCTTAAAGCCAAGAATTTTGCAGCCCGGCAGCGTTTCTTTCGCCAGGTTGAACACCGGCGCGCCATCCATGACTGTGGTTTCGTGCAGAAATTCCAGTGCCTTCAAATCTGCGATTTGTTTGAGTCTTGAGTACGCCCAGGCGAGGGGGCCCTTGTTGCCTGTGATGACGTGCATCCCGCTGTCAAAGGCGGTCTCGATGTGCGAGATGGCCGGCTGCCCGTCCTCAATGGACAGCGTGCTGAGCTCGATCATGACCTTAGCGCCGCACTGGCGGATCAGAGTTAAAGGATCAGCGTCTGAAAAGACAGTTTGCCGATGGGAAAGGCGTTGGGACCCGTCAACATCGGCCAAAACCTCTCTTAGATTCAGGCCGGCGGGATCGAAAAGCGTGCCTTTAGAGCGGGTCGCAATGGCAACCACCTGAAGGTCAACGCCGTAGGCTGACTTCACTTGGTCGTGCTGCTCAAGAAGCATCCGGCAGAAGGCCTGGCCGGCATTACCGAAACCGATCAGGCAGAGCGGAAGTTTCGAAACTGGATCTGCGGACGCGTACATTTGAGTCATGGGAACACCTCGCTGTAGTTTTTTCGGATGGCTGCAAACCCCAGGCGGGCAGTCTGCGGGTTAAACCGGATTCTATTAATTTGCTTTCCCTTATAATATCAGATTTACTCAGGGATGTTTATGATGATTTCGAAAAGCGCGTGCTACCTTGAGGGACTTTTAGGGTATAAATACACGGCAGGAGAATTCGCACAAAATGGGAAGGGGGAATGTGGACTTGGAGGAGGAGCAAAAGGTGTTGCTGTTTTTGCCGAACGGCTTCGAAGCTCTTGAGGCCAGCGCGTTTACAGACGTCTTCGGATGGAATCAGGTGGTGGGTGATAAGCGGACGCCGCTGATCACTGCTGGGATCAGGCCGCTTTTGCGGTGCACCTGGAATTTCACAGTTCAGCCTGAGAAGCAGCTGGAAGACCTGGATTTGTCCGAATTTGCCGCGTTGGCCATGCCGGGGGGATTTCAGAGGGCCGGATTTTATGAGGACGGCTATGACGAGCGGACGCTTTCGCTGATTCGTCACTTCGCAAGCCATGACAAGTGGATTGCGTCTGTGTGCGTAGGCGCGCTTCCCATAGCTAAGAGCGGTGTACTCAGCGGTTTGAAATCGACGACCTATCATTTGGAGGGCGGCCGCTGGCAGGCGCAGCTGGAGGCTATGGGGACCGAAGTCGAACGAGATCTCAGACTGGTGGAGGATGGCAAGGTGATCACTTCTTCATGTCCATCCACGGCGGTAGAGGTGGCATTTCGGTTGCTTGAGCGGTTGACTTCGACAGAAAACGTCCGAAAAGTACGGGTTGAAATGGGTTATTCTGAGTCCTCGATATTTTAGTTAGTACTGTTCAAATTTTACCTATTGTTCAACGAAGCTAAATTATTTTAATAAATGTAAAAATATATTTGAAAAATTTATGATCCTATGATATATTGATAAAAACAAACAGAGTATAAGACAACCTTAGTGAATTTGTCTCACAGCATAGCAATTTGTTTTGGTTTTACGCAGTGACAGGTCAAGGATTTTAGGTCAGGTATTTACTTGGAACTCAATCTTAAAACATTTTAAGGAGGCCATCTGCAACATGAAAACAGACGTTCAAATTGCACAGGAAGCACAAATGATTCACATCAAGGAAGTTGCCGCCAAAGTCGGACTTTCCGAGAACGACCTCGAGCTCTATGGCAACTACAAAGCGAAGATCCACCTGGATGTCATGGACCGTTTGGCTGACAAGCCGGACGGCAAACTGATCCTGGTCACTGCAATCAATCCGACTGCAGCAGGCGAAGGCAAAACGACAACCAACGTTGGTCTCAGCATGGGTCTTAACAAAATTGGCAAGAAGACGTTTACAGCACTCCGCGAGCCATCCCTTGGTCCATGCTTCGGCGTCAAAGGCGGCGCGGCTGGCGGCGGTTACGCTCAAGTCGTTCCTATGGAAGACATCAACCTTCACTTTACAGGTGACATTCACGCGGTGACCACAGCGAACAACCTGCTGGCGGCACTGATTGACAACCATCTCCACCAGGGCAACGCGCTGAACATTGAT